>QMCE01000210.1_pt1 | contig 88053 bp, 92 predicted proteins | sample 1821851 | NCBI WGS metagenome assembly QMCE01 (sample SAMN09453174, study PRJNA476694) | Termite gut metagenome, whole genome shotgun sequencing project. | isolation source: worker | host: Odontotermes sp. | place: South Africa:Pretoria | collected 2016-01-28
ACCTGCGGCCTTGCCGAACATACCGATTTCGCGATGGAGGTCAGCGTCGCGGACGGGGAGGGCGGTCGCCTGCGCCCCGATGCGATCGTCAAGGTGCCGGGCGGCAAATCGCTCATCATCGATTGCAACAGCCCCTATATAACACGCCCGCCGGGCGGGAAGGGTTGTGGGACCGTTCTGCCCTGGCGGGCATGATATCATAATAGTGTGAATAAAACAGCCGTGCAGCCATGGCCTTGCGGGCCGTGCATCACTTCACGCGGCGTCAGGCGGCGCCCTGCAGCGCCGAGTTGGGGATGATTCCGTCCTCGAAATCGGCTTCGCCTTGGCCCGCTTCGGCCTCCTGGGCCAGCGCCTCTTCAAAACTCCATTCGTCCATGTAGTAGCCGTCGTACCAATACATGGCCTCCACAGCCTCGGCCAATTGCTCGGCTGTTTGATCCATGGCGCTGATGCCGTTCAGCCACAGCGCATATTTCACGTCCCCCTCATAGCCGCCGGTCTCCCTCGAACTGAAAAAGCTGGCGTAGTTGATGTGGGGCACCTGGCTGAGCATTAGCTCCAGCGCGCGGTGGCAGTCCTTCGCGAAAGCGGCGGCGCTTTGGTACTCGTGCGGCATATACACCTGCACCTGTACGTTGTTCCCGGGATTCAGGTCGGCGGGGGACAGGCCGCTGTCATCGTAGCTGTAACGGTCCAGCCCCACGTACCAGTCCAGGCTGGACACCGGCAGCTCGGCCTTCAGCAGCGGGGCGGTGCTCTGCTCCAGTTCGGCTTCCAGGCGGCTGGACTCCCTGTCTCCAAAAATCTCGTAGCGCAATATCTCGGGCACGGCTGCGGCTGTCAGGCTGCCGCCTATGAGCAGAACGCACACGATGGCGGACAGGAAATCGAAGCGGAGTTTTTCCTCTTTGAAGCGGATGCTGGCAATAATCATCTCAAAGCCCAGCAATACGAGCACGATGGGAGACAACCGGGCGAGGAACAGCACGTCGATGCCGGGCATGAACACCCGCAAGAGCAGCACCGCGCCCGTGACGATGAGGCACAGGGCCATGGTGAGGGTACCCACGCGCCTCGCCTTCCTGGGCGGGGCGGCGGGCCGGGGCGCAGGCGCAGAGCTGCCACTGGCCTGATAAGCGCCGGGCGCGCCATGGGCCGGGTAGGTGCCGGCGGGGAGCAACGCGCCGGAGGCGGGGTAGCTGCCGGTTTGGGGCGGGAAGGCGGGTGCATCGGGCGCGGGGGGAAAGGCCGGCGCGCCGGGCATATCTTCGGGCTGGGCGGGAACGGCCCTCATTTCGTTTTCGTTCATGCCACTCTCCTCCTGCCACGTTTTACCAAGCCGCTGATGGTCATGCCGGCCAGCGCCGCGCCGAAGCATATCATGCTCCAGATAAAGAGCACGCGGCGCAGGGGCACAGGGCGCTGGTTGTCGCGCTCGTCGTCTGCCGAAAGGGGGCTGATACCCACGTGCGTATAGATGCCGTCATTCATGGCTGTCGCCCTCCCCTTTGAAGGGTGTCAGTTCGTCATCGGCGGGCGGCGCGGGGGCTTTTCTGCCCCGCAGCATGCGCGCGCCCAGCACAATGATAATCGCCGCGATGACAAGGCGGGGAACCATGCTCATAATGCTGCCCAGCCATGGGCTGTAGTTCCACATCAGGCCGTAGAATTCACCCCATAAGCTCTGGAACAGGATGACGCCGCCGAAAACAATTAGCCCCCAGCCCACAATGGTGCCGAAGTTCGCCCGTTTCATCAGCTTGTCGAAGCCAGTGTAGTCCATCCACTGGGCGCTGGGGATGAAGCCGTCCGCGAAACCGGCGCGCTGCTCGGGCGAGAGGTTGCGCAAATTGAAGCTGTCGAAGAAGGAGTAGGCCCAAATGACGAACAGGAACACCAGCAATATTTCCAAACGAAACAGTGTGGCAACCGCGATGATTGTAAAGAACCAGAACAGCAGCGAGGTACCGCGTTTCATGTAGCCCTGATACATTTGGCCGCAGCCCGGCACACAGGCGCACAGGAAGGTGAGTAATCCGTTTTTTCTCATTTCAAAGTCTCCCATCTTTCTATTGGTATTGGTATATAAGAACCCGTATTCACAGCGGGGAATGCAGGTTCCAGGTCTGCGCTTTGTCACTGGCTATTGTCCGCCCGGCTGTCGTCGCTTTGGCCGTCCGGCTGGGGCTGAGCCGGCTGGGCCGCGTTTTGGGCACCTGGCTTTTTTTGTGCAAACACGCTGTTGTGCTTCTCTCTTTGGCGCTTTTCCTCCTCCTGCCGGCGCACGGCCTCAGAGTTCGCGGGCGGCTCGGGGGCTTGCACGTTGGCGGCCTGGGCATCGGGGGCCTGGGCTTTGGGCGCCAGCCAACTGAAAAAGTCGCTGAGGCCCCTGCCGGTGGCGGTGAGGGCACCGTCGATACGTTCGTCGAGGCCGGTTCCGGGCGCCCGCGCTTCGGGCAGGGCCGGGGCGGTCACGGCTTGGGCGGCGGCTTGGGCGCCTGCCCGCAGGCCGGGCAGCGCCAGCGAGCCCACGCCCATCATGGCCAGGGCCAGGCCGGCGGCGGCAACCACGGTGCCGTAGCGGCTCCACAACACACGCCTTGCTTTGCGCCTGATGCTTTTCAGCACGCCCTCGGCCAGAGGGGCTTCGGGCTGCATCAAAGTGTCGTCACTGAGAAGGGCCGTGTAGCGCAAGAGGCATTTGTCGCAAAAACCCAGATGCTCGGCGGCTTCCAATCGGGCCATTTCATCCAGAGCTTCATCTGCCAAAGCCCGCAGGCCGGCGTCGGTCAAATGTCCGTCGTCATGAAACAGTTCCATCTTCGTCCCCTCCCTTTCCTATTTTTTGCTGCAGCAGTTTTTTTGCCCTGTATAGCTGGGTATGCACCGTTTTGGGCGGGCGCTCCAGGCCTTTGGCTATCTCGTCCACGCCCTTTTCTTCCAGAAAGTAGAGCACCGCCACCTTGTGGTAAGGTTCCTTCAGCGCGCGTATCTCCGCTTCCAGCCCGGCCAGTTCTTCGCGGCCAACGGCCAAATCCTCCGGCTGCTGCTGGCTGATGTACAGCACCTTGGCGTCTTCGGGCAGGCCGCCCTCGCCGGGGGGGCGCACGCGCCGGTTGTAGGCGCTTTTGAGGTGGTCTTTGGCCTTGTTTGTGGCAATGCGCGCCAGCCAGGGCTTCATGTTGTCTTCGGGGCAACCGTCCATGTGGGTGTAGGCCGAGAGGAAGGTTTCCTGGGCGAGGTCTTGCGCGGTGTGGTGGTTGTGGGTGAACTGGTAACAGATGGTGTACACAAGCTTTTCGTACTGCGCCACCACCTGCGCGAACCGCTGATCCGTCACACCGCGTCACCCCCCTTCCCGCACACCCGTGGCAAGGGGCCGCAGTACAGGGCCTCTGGCGAACTGGGTGTATCCTGTCCCACATTCACTGTAACGATACAGGCTGCGGGCTTTCTTCAAAATTTTTGGTGAACTTACTTGTTTCAGTATAGTCTCCGCTTTAGCGGGACGCAACTTTGGGGCGGGCGGGATGGGGCGGCTTGCTATATTGGTCGGGGGGAGGTACAATATATAATAAGAGTAAGAATCTGTATTCACAGTGGGGAATGCTGGATTGCCGAGGCGATTTGCCGCCGGGCAAGGCGAATTCCCGCAGGAATGCTTGGTGCATTTCAAGGGGATTCAACACGCTGTGAATACAGGTTCTAAATAATTTATATTAGTGGAGGCCATGTTGAAAGTAAAAATGATAAAGAGCCATCCTGGCGAGGGGCAATTTCCCACCTTCACTAAAGGTTCAAGGGTTATTATGAAAGACGAAGGTTCCCATTATTTGCACTGGTTTGCTTGTGAAATAGACGAATATCAAACCTATGTGCCGGAAGTTTTTGTTTGTGATGGAACGCTCATAAGAGACTATAACCCCACCGAATTGGTTCAGAATGAGGGCGACATATTAAAGGTACAAGAAATCATTTATTCATGGTTGATTGCGACGAATGCAGACGGGGTTACAGGCTGGATACCCGCCGAATCAGTCATCAGTTTAAATTGCTTTGATATGTAGAAAATAAATATTTCCTTCAGCAGAGCCTAACCGTTCTGTCTCATACAAGCAGAGCGGGCCATCGGCGCCGACCTGTGTCCTTTTCGGGCATCTGCCCTGGGCAGGCCGGGCGCCCCGCCGGATGCGGCGAAACGCCGCATCCGGCGCTTTGCGCGGCAAAGTGCCGGGCCGGCGAAGCCGGCCCGGCGGGGCGCCCCAGCTTGCCTTCCCCACCCTGCTGATGATATACTTTGGGATGTGCTTTCATGGTCCTGTAGGGACTCCAAGCATATATGGACACGCATATTGACAGTATACCATAGACACCAAACAAGCTGCCGCGCAGCCCGCGGCGGAAGGAGCAGGTGATGAACGAGGTGGAATTTCTGCGAAAAATTGACGATTTTCTGCACGAAAACGAAGAGGACATCGTGCGGGACATCGCCCGGCTGGTGGCCGTGCCCAGCGTGAGCGACGCCGCCCATGCCGCGCCGGGCGCGCCCTTTGGCCCCGGCCCGCGCCGGGCCCTCGACGAGGCGCTGGGCATGGCGCGCGGCTTCGGCCTTGCCACCGGCGAGGACGAGGGCTACCTGGGCTGGGCCGAGCTGCCCGGCGAAAGGCCCGGCCACATCGCCACCGTCACCCATCTGGATATTGTGCCGGAGGGCGAGGGCTGGAGCGGCGGGCCTTTCGTGCTGGGGCAGCGGGACGGCTGGCTGATTGGCCGGGGCGTGGCCGACAACAAAGGCCCCAGTGTGCTGTGCCTGTACCTCGCCAAATTCTTCAAGGAACTGGGCCAGCCGCTGCGCTACGGCATCCGCGTGCTGTTGGGCTGCGACGAGGAGATAGGCATGCGCGACGTCATCCACTACCTTGAAGGCCACGAGCAGCCGCTGTTCGCTTTCTCCCCCGACTCCGACTTTCCCGTGTGCAACGGCGAGAAGGGCCACTACTACGGCTGGTTCACATCCGGCCCGGCGGAGGGCGTCTTCTTGGAGTTCGACTGCGGCCTGGCGGCCAACGTGATACCGGCCAAGGCAAGCTGTGTGGTGAAGCTGCCCCCCGAAGCCCTGCCCGCCGCCAAGGGCATCTCGGTGGAGGCCGCCGAGGGCGGCGCGCGCATCACGGCCATGGGCATCGGCGGGCACGCGGCCTCACCCGAGGGCACCCGCAACGCCATCGGCGTGATGGCGGTTTACCTACTTGATAGTGCCATTTGCTCGGGAAACGAAGCCAGATTTTTGCAATTGCTGCACCTTATGCATAGTTTCCCCAACGGCAGCGGATTGGGCATCGACTGCCAGGACGAGGTGTTCCACGGCCTCACCGTCAACGGTGGGGTTATCAAGCGGCAGGACGGCCGCCTGTGCCAGAGCATCGACATCCGCTACCCCACGGCCACCAGCGTAGAGGAGCTGAACGCGGCGCTGGCGGCCAAGGCGGCGGAATACGGCAGCAGCCTTGAGTGCGTATCGGCCAGCAAAGCCTTCTACATCCCGGCCGATTCGCCCTCCATCCAAACCCTGCTGCGCAGCTACAACGACGTAATGGGCACCGAAAGCAAGCCCTTTACCATGGGGGGCGGCACCTACGCCCGGCAATTTAAAAACGCCGTCAGCTTTGGGCCGGGCAACCACAGCTCCGCGCGGCCCGACTTCACCGGGCCGGAGCACGGCCCCAACGAGGGGGCCTATTTGCCGGCGCTGCTGCAGGCGCTGAAAATCTACATCCTCTCGGTGTGGCGCTTGCAGGCTTTGGAGCTTTAAGAACCTGTATTCAACTCCATTTGGAAAAGATTCTTCACTTCGTTCAGAATGACAACTCAGTTCGGGCATTCCCCTCGCGGAAACGCTTGCGCGCGCGGCGGTGATGGCATATAATATTTATGGTTCACATCATTCACTCATATTAATCCTTTATTTATTTGCTTCTTTATTCCGCATTTATTTAAAGGTAAGGCGGGCGCCGCCCGGCGCCCCGGAAAGGATGTTAGGCAAATGGGACTTGGCAAAAAAACGATTGACGACATCGACGTGCGCGGCAAGCGCGTACTGGTGCGGGTGGACTTCAACGTGCCGCTGAAAGAGGGCAAAATCACCAACGACAACCGCATCCAGGCGGCCCTGCCCACCATCAAGAAGCTTATCGCGGATGGCGGCAAGGTGATTTTGTGCAGCCATTTGGGCAAGCCCAAAGAGCCAGACCCCGCCTTTTCCCTGGCCCCGGCGGCCGTGCGCCTGGCCGAGCTTTTGGGCCGGCCCGTTGCCTTTGCCGACGACGCCGAGGTGGTGGGCCCCAAGGCCCGCGCCGCCGTGGAAGCCATGCAGGACGGCGACGTGTTGCTGCTGCAAAACACCCGCTTTCGCAAGGAGGAAACCAAGAACGAGCCGGCCTTCTCGAAAGACCTGTCCAGCCTCTGCGATGTTTATGTGAACGATGCCTTCGGCAGTGCACACCGCGCACATTGCAGCACGGTTGGCGTTACCGATTATGTGAAAACAACCGCTGTGGGTTACCTGATGGGCAAGGAAATCGAGTATTTAGGCAACGCCGTGAACAAGCCCCAGCGGCCCTTTGTGGCCATTTTGGGCGGCGCGAAAATTGCCGACAAGCTGCTGGTGATTGACAACTTGCTGGCCAAGGTGGACGTGCTCATCATTGGCGGCGGCATGGCCTTCACCTTCCTCAAGGCCCAGGGCCACGCCATTGGCAACAGCATGGTGGACGACGAAAAGCTGGATTACTGCCGCGACATGCTGAAAAAGGCCGAGGAAAAGGGCGTGCGGCTACTGCTGCCCGTGGACACGGTTTACGCCGACGCCTTCCCAAATCCCATCGACGCCGAGATAAGCACCGGCCTGTGCGGGCTGGACGTGCCCGAGGGCAAGCTGGGGCTGGACATTGGCCCCGAGAGCCGCAAGTTGTTTGCCGAGGCCGTGAAAGACGCCAAAACCGTGGTGTGGAACGGGCCGATGGGCGTGTTTGAAAACCCCGTGCTGAACCAGGGCACCCTGGCCGTGGCCCGCGCCATGGCCGATTCTGGCGCCACCACCGTGATTGGCGGAGGCGACAGCGCCGCCGCCGTGATGCAGCTGGGCCTGGCCGACAATATGACCCACATCTCCACCGGCGGCGGGGCCTCGCTGGAATATCTTGAGGGCAAAGAACTGCCCGGTATCGCCGCCATCGAGGATGAGTAAGCAAACGCTAATCAACGAAGGAGTGATTTGATTGGACAAGGCAAAACGCAAGGCCGTGATTGCCGGAAACTGGAAAATGAATAAAGGCCCCGCCGAGGCGGCGGCCCTTATTGACGAACTGCTGCCAGCCGTGGCGGGCGCGGGCTGCGACGTGGTGATTTGCACGCCCTATATTGATTTGCCGCTGGCCGTAGAGAAGACGCGCGGCAGCAACATCGGCGTTGGGGCGCAGAACGTGCACTTCGAGGCGAGCGGCGCTTTCACCGGCGAAATTGCTGCCGGCATGCTGTGCGAGCTGGGCGTGGGCTACGCCATCGTGGGCCACTCCGAGCGCCGCCAATACTTCGGCGAAACCGACGAAACCGTGAATAAACGCGCCAAGGCCGCCGTAGAGGCCGGCCTCGTCGCCATCGTGTGCGTGGGCGAAAACCTCGGCCAGCGTGAGCAGGGCGTCACCATGGATTTGGTGCGCATGCAAACCAAAATCGCCCTGCTGGGCTTTACGCCCGAGGAGATGCGGAAGGTCATCATCGCCTACGAACCGGTGTGGGCCATCGGCACCGGGCGCACCGCCACTGCCGAGCAGGCCGAGGAGGTCTGCGCCGCCATCCGCGCCCAATTGGCCGAATTGTACGGCCAGGCGCTGGCCGATGCCACCACCATCCAGTACGGCGGCAGCATGAACGCCGCCAACGCCGCCGAACTGCTGGGCAAGCCCAACGTGGACGGCGGGCTTATTGGCGGGGCCAGCCTGAAACCCGCGGATTTCGCGGCCATCGTCAAGGCCGCTGGGGCGTAAAAAATTCCGCGCCCGGCTTGACACCGGCGGCGGGCCTGTGCTAAAATTGATGCCAGCCTCACACCAAGGCATACCACCGAAGGAAAGGAGCGATGTATGATGACAAACACCCATACCTGCGCTTGTATCTGTACGCTTTCGCTCCGGCGGTTTCGGTCGGTGTAGTTTTGCTATGCCGTTCACGCGCCCGGGGCGAATCCACCGCCCCGGGCGCTTTTATGTGCCCGCGCGGCTAACCGCAAGGAGAGGCAAATGACCGAACTGAAACCCATCACCAAAGCAAACTTCTGGGACGTAATCGCGCTGGCCGGCACCGCCAGGCAGGAGCGGGCGCGCTATTGCGCCCCCAACGCGGTGTCTCTCGCACAAACCGCCGTTGAAACCGGCCTGCGCCCTTTTGCCATCTGCGACGGCGGCACCCCCGTGGGCTTCATCATGTACTGCATTGATGAAGAAGACGATGAATGGTGGCTTTGCCGCCTGATGGTGGACAAGCGCCACCAGCGCAAAGGCCACGCGCGCCATGCTCTTGAAGCCGTGCTGGCGGAAGTGAAGCGCGATACCGCCCGGCACCGAATGTACCTCGGCGTGGAGCCGGAAAGCACAGCCGCCGTGGCGCTTTATCAAAGCCTGGGCTTCGGCTTTAACGGCCAAATATTTGACAAAGAACACATCATGGTTCTAAACTGGTAATAAGAAGGAGCGCCCATGGGACTTTACAGCGACGCCAAAAACATCCAAAAGAAAGACCCCGCCTCCCGGCTTTCACGTGCTGGTGTATTACCGGCTGGCGCACTGGCTGTTCCGGCATCGGCGGCTGTTTTTGGCGCGCATGGTCAGCCAATGGGGGCGCGGCTTCACGGGCATTGAGATACACCCCGGCGCCACCATCGGCAGGCATTTGTTCATCGACCACGGGGCCGGGGTGGTCATCGGCGAAACCGCCGAAATAGGCAACAACGTCACCATTTACCACGGCGTCACCTTGGGCGGCACCGGCACCAGCGTGGGCAAGCGCCACCCCACCATCCGAGACAATGTGCTGCTGGGCGCCGGCGTGAAGGTGCTTGGCCCGGTGGTTATCGGCGAGGGCAGCCGCGTGGGGGCCAATTCCACCGTGCTTGGCGATATCCCGCCCGATTCCACCGCCGTGGGTTCCCCGGCCGTGGTGGTGTCTCAGAACGGCATGAAGTGTGCGCCCAGCGACGAGCTGAACCAGCGCGACTACCCCAACATTGAGGCGCAGCACTTTGAGGAGATGGCCGCCCGCCTGAACGAACTGGAAAAGCGCCTGGCCGCATTGGACGAGGCGGCCAGGCCCAGCGAGCCTTAGAGCAAAACACATTCGCATCGGAGGGATTATTATGCAATACCGAAGTATTGGCGCCACGGGCCTAAAGGCCAGCGTGATTGGCCTGGGGTGCGAGCACCTGGACGGCAAGCCCTATGAAACGGTGAAGGAAACCATCGACGCCGCGCTGGAGTACGGCGTCAACATCATGGATATGTTCATGCCGGGGGCCGAGGTGCGCCAAAACCTTGGCCGGGCGCTGGGCGGCCGGCGGAACAAGGTCATCATTCAGGGGCATATCGGCTCGGTGGATTTGAGCCGGCAGTACGACATCAGCCGCAACCTTGCGCAGTGCAAGAAATATTTCGAGGATTTGCTGCGCCACCTCGGCACCGACTACATCGACTTCGGTATGCTGTTTTTTATCGACGACGAGAAGGCCTACCGCGACGTGTTCGAGGGTGACATTCTGCCTTACGCGCAAAACCTCAAGCAGCGCGGTGTCATCCGGGGCATCGGCGCTTCCAGCCACAACCCGGCCATGGCGGCCAAAGTGGTGGAAAGCGGCGTGGCAGACCTCATCCTTTTCAGCGTGAACCCGGCCTTTGACATGATTCCCGCCGGGCAAAACGCGCTGGAGCAACTGGACAGCGGCCTTGAAAAAGCCGAACTGGTGGGGCTGGACCCCCAGCGCGCCCGCCTGTACACGCTGTGCCAGCAAAGGAACGTGGCCATCACCACGATGAAGACCTTCGGCGGGGGCAAGCTGCTCAGCGCCCAGCACTCCCCCTTCGGCAAGGCCATGAGCCCCGGCCAGTGCATCCACTACGCCCTTTCCCGCCCGGCGGTGGTGAGCACGCTGGTGGGCTGCCAATCCCGCGCGGAGGTGGAGGAGGCCGTGCGCTACCTTGACATGAGCGAGGCCCAGCGCGACTACACCGAGGCCCTGCGGGGCTTTGCGGGCCGGCAGAAGCCCGCCTGCGTATACTGCAATCACTGCCTGCCCTGCCCCGCCGGCATCGACGTTGCCGCCGTCACAAAGTATCTGGACATCGCCGCGCTGGACGAAGCCCATGTGCCACCCAGCATTGCCGGGCACTACGCCGCGCTGGACGCCCACGGCGGAGACTGTATTCAGTGCGGAAGCTGCGAGGGCAAATGCCCCTTTGACGTGCCCGTGATGCAGAACATGCAGCGGGCCAAGGCGGCGTTTGGGCTATAGAGAAAAAAAGCTGCCGCCAAGCGATTTGAAATTCGCTTGGCGGCAGCCTTTTTTTGTGTGCGATGGATGCCCCTGGTTGCGGGCGATTCGTGAATCGCCCCTGCCACCTTCTGACACCTAGAGCAGATTAAGCAAACATCGGTCATATTCGCTTGATAAATTCGGTGCCATGCGGCGTTGTGAAAACTTGCAAAGCACCAAGCATTGCTGCGTTTCCGCGCCTTGCCTAGCACCGAATTTACCTGCGCTCGGTATAACCGATGTTCACTTAATCTGCTCTAAACCTGTCATTCTGAGGAGCGAAGCGACGAAGAATCTTTGGCCAATTGATTTTCTGGAGCTAAAGATTCTTCGCTTCGCTCAGAATGACAAGGAAAGTTTTAGATGTCCCCATGTACTACGCTTGGAATCTCCAAATCGTGGTTTGGCGGTAGGTTTCGCCGGGGCGCAGGAGGGTGGTGGGAAACTCGGGGTGCTCCGGGCTGCCGGGGAAGTGCTGCGTCTCGATGCAGAAGGAGGAGTAGCACGCCAGCGGCACGCCGCCCTTGCCCGTCATGCTGCCATCCAGATTGTTCGCACAGTACAGGTGCGCGTCCGGCTCGGTGGTATACACGTGCAGGCTGCGGCCGCTTGCCGCGTCGCGCGCTACGGCGGCCAGGGCAAGGCCGGGGGCCGCCCGCTCCACCACATAGCTGGCGTCGAAGCCAAGGCCCTCTTTCAGCTGGGGGTCGTCGGCAAACATGTCTTGCAGGATGGGTTTTTCTTTGGTGAAGTCGAACGCGCCGCCGGCGGCCTCCAGCATGCGGCCCGTGGGTAAAAGGCCCTTGCCCATTTCCAGGTAAAGCCGCGAGGGGATGGTGAGCAGTTGGCCCTCGAGGCTGCCGGCGTTGTGGCCCGCAAGGTTAAAATAGGAGTGGTTTGTGAGGTTGAGGTAGGTGGCCTTGTCGGTGCTGGCGGCGTAGCTCAGTTCCAGCTCGTTGTCTTCACTCAACGTGTAAGTAAGGGAAACGGTGAGGTTGCCGGGGAAGCCGTCCTCCCCGTCGGGCGATGTGTAGCTGAAGGTGACGGCGTTTTCGCCCTGCGGCGCGCCGCTGAACACCCGGTGGGAGAAAACACCGTGCAGAAAATCTTCCCCCAGGTTCTTCGTCAGGTGGTAGCTCACGCCGTCGATGATGAACTTTGCCTTGGCAATGCGGCCCGCGCTGCGCCCGATGATGGCCCCCTGCCCGCTGTCGTCGGCCTCGTAGCCGGCAAGGCTGTCGAAGCCCTGCATCACGTCCACGCCGTCGGGCAAAATAATATGGGTGACACGGCAGCCGTAGCCGATGCAGCGCACCTCCATGCCGGCCCGGTTTTTGAGGGTGAAGCCCTGCACCGGCTGCCCGCCGGCGGTGACGCCATACTGGAACTGTTCCATCGTTTACCTCTTTCCCCGGGCTGGCCGCCCGGAATTAATTATAACAGCGGCGAGAAGAATTTGGCGAGTATCTGCATCATGCGGCGGCCGAAGGGGACGTGCCGGGTGTCGGCCAGGGTAAGCTCCCGCGAAGCGGCGAAGCAGGCTTCCATGTCGGCCTTGGCGGCGGCCACCACTGCCCCGCCGTAGAAGGCGGCGCAATTCTCGAAGTGCAGGTAGAGGCTGCGGTAATCCATATTGGCGCTGCCGATGATGGCAGCCTTGTCGTCGGAGACGTACATTTTGGCGTGGTTAAAGCCGGGGCTGTACTCGTATATGCGCACACCGCCGGCCAGCAGCACCGGGTAATAGCTTTGCGTCACCAGAAACACAAGGCGCTTGTCCGGTATGCCTGGGGTGAGGATGCGCACGTCCACCCCGCTTTTGGCGGCCAGCACAAGGCTGGTTATCATCTCGTGGTCTACAATAAGATAGGGCGTGGAGATGTACACATAGTCCTTGGCGTGGCGGATGATGTTGAGGTAGGCGTTTTCGCTCACGTTTTCGGTGTCCAGCGGCGTGTCCCAGTAAGGCTGCACATAGCCCTGCCCAAGGCCGGCGGGCGCGGCGGGCAGGGCGGGCACGCCGTAGGCGGCAAAGTCCGTCGCGTCGCCGCTTACATAGTCCCACGCGCGCAAAAAAGTGTTGGCCAGGGCGGCGGCAGCCTCGCCCGTCACCATGAAGGCCGTGTCCTTCCAAAGGCCGAAACGCTCCTTCACGTTGATGTACTCGTCGGCGAAATTGACGCCGCCGGTGAAGGCCGCCTCCCCGTCCACCACGGTGATTTTGCGGTGGTCGCGATGGTTCAGCATGGCGTAGTCCGTCATGTGGAAGGTGAACTCCACCGGGGCGAAGGGATAGCAGCGGATGCCGGCCTCCCGCAGGCGGCGGATGTACTCCGGCCTCAAAGTAAAGAGGCTGCCGAAGCCGTCCCATATCAGGCGCACGTCCACGCCCTCAGCGGCCTTTTGGCACAGTATCTCGGCCGCCGCATCCAGCATCAGGCCGTCTTCCCAAATGTAATACTGCATGAATATGTACTTCTTCGCGCCGCGTATGGCCTCGAGATAGCGGGCGAAGAAATCTTCGCCCAGAGGGTAATATTCCGCATGGCGCACCGGATACAGCGGGGCGTGGGCGCAGGCGGCAAGGTAGCGGGCGCTTTGGGCAAGGGCGCGGTCCTCGGCCTCAAGGGCTTTCATCGGCTCCGGCTGCTGGGCCAGCGCGGCATCGGCCCGCGCGTCTATTTCGCCAAGGCGCAGGCGCTTTTTGCGCGGCACGGTGCGGTGGCCCCACAACAGGTAAAACAGCGCGCCAAAAGCCGGCAGCAGCAATATCAATACCACCCACATCAGCTTGTAGGCGGGGTTGAGGTCGTCCTTTTCCAGCACGGCCAGCAGCACCACCACCGAAACAAAGGTGTACAGCGCGTAGGCGTACACGCCGATGCTGGCCAGCCAGTTTACCAAAACCAGCAAAAGGGCCACCTGTAAAAGGATGACGAGGGCAAAGCCAAAGGCCTTGGACAATACCACCCGCAAAATCCGCTTCATTTTTCGCCTTTCAGCCCGTGCCTCGGGCCTGTTTTTTATACCGCGTACTTCACTTGATTGTCATTCTGAGCGGAGCGAAGGATCTTTGAGCCGGAAAGCTTGCCCGGATAGCCAAGGGAAAGATTCTTCGCTTCGCTCAGAATGACATAATGCTATCGCCTAGCCGCCCGCCCAGGCGGCTTGCGCGGGCGGCCAATTTTCCAGCCGCACGGCGTTCACGGTCACCGGGCTGCTTGGGCGGTCGGCTTCGTCTGTGCCCACCGAGGCAATCGCGTCCACCACATCCATGCCTTCCACCACCTGGCCGAAAACGGTGTCGGTATAATCCAGCCAGGGGGCGCCGCCGGCGTCGCGGTAGGTGTTCACTACCGCGCTGCGCCGCCCCACCGCCGAAAGCCTGGCGAGGGCCTCCTCGCTCAAATTTCCCTGCGGTGTGGCCACGATGTAGAACTGGGAGAGGTGGGTGTCGGCCTTGCCGTCGGCCCCGGCCAGGCACAGCGCGCCGGAAAAATGATACAGCGCGTCACTGCGCTCGGTTTGGATGGGAGCGCCCCAGATGCTGTGGCCGCCGCTGCCGTCGGCGTCGCCGCCTTGAATGACAAAGCCGCGCACCACGCGGTGGAACTCGGTGTCGCCGTAGTAGCCCATTTCGGCCAGGGTGCAGAAGTTCTCCACGGCCAGCGGGGCATACTCGGGGTACAGCACCGCGCGGATATTGCCCTTGCTGGTTTCAATGGTGGCGAACACGGCGTCGCTTTGGGGCCAGATGTACTGTACCTCGCTGCTGGTGACGGCCTCGCGCCGCGTGCTGCCGCCCACATATTCCGGCTGGGGCTGGGAGGAGGCGCTTTCGCCGCCGCCCGCGCCGCAGGCCGCCAGCAAACAGGCCAAGCCAAGGCAGGCCAGGCGGCGGGCTGTTTTGCGAAGGGGCATCGGGGCTTCACCTCGGATGTGGAGTACCCAAACCGCTCTGTCACTCTGAGCCTTGGGCTAATTTATAATATACCACAAAAGCCTTCGCGCGCACAGCGGAATAGCACGGCAACGATTGGTTGACGCCGGGCGGGGTTTACGGTATCATTGGGGCAGGGAAGCGTTCCCCCCAAGGAGACGATTATGAGCGACGAAAGCGTAAAGCTGCCCGATGCACTGCCCGAAGAAGAGGATTACGAGCCGGACTTGATGACCCTGCAGGACGAGGAGGGCGTGGAGCATTGCTTTGAAGTGCTGGACGCCGCCGATATTGACGAGGTGCGCTACCTGGCCGTGGCCCCCCACGAGCCGGACCCCAAGAAGGGCCTTGAGGAACCTGCCGAAATGTTTATCATGCGCCTGGGCGAGGCCGATGGGGAAGAATACCTCGACGTGGTGGATGACGAGGAAGAGCTTCAGCGCGTGGGGCAGGTGTTCCTGAACCGGCTGAGCGACGTGTACGATATAGACGTTGACGAACTGCGCAAGGAACTGGGGCAGCAGTAATCGCCGGCAAATACCGGTTCCAAGCCTTGTATACGGCCTGCCTTGTTCGATTTGTTGCGGCCGCAATTATCCTACTGGTTATGTAAAGGGAGCCCGGGTCGGCGTTCGGATTGCAGACCTCCCGCGCACGCGCGGACGAAGGGAGCATGAAGGCCGCCGCAGGGCACCCACCTGCTTAGTAAGAGTGGGTTATAACTAGGCCGCAGACGGCAAGGCGGGTTGCTTTTTCATTTTTATCCCTTTCTATCGTCTATCGTTTTTAAATTCCAGAGAAAAACTTGTCGATTCCACACTTGAAAAGTGGCGGGGAGTGGAGTATGATAGTCGTGCGGGCAAGTTTGTTGCCCGCACGTTTTTCTGTTGCCCGTACTTTATAGGCATGCCCGCCGAAAGGAGGCGCCCCATGGCCAACGATAAGGAAGCCCTTGGGCTGGAGCTTCGGCAAATCATCCAGGCCGACCGCATGGCCGCCGATATCATCGCCAATGCCGAGAACACCCGCAAAAGCATTGAGGAAGACACCGAGAAGCAAAAGGCGGTCATCTCCGCCGATGCCGAAAAGCGCAAAGCCGCCATGGTGGCTCAGGTGCAGGCCGAGCAGGCCGAGGCCCTCGCCGCCAGAAAAAGCGATATGCAGCGCGAATTTGACGCCAAGCGTGAGGCCCTTTGCACCCAAATGAGCGAAGGCCACGACGAATGGGTGAAAACCATCACCGCCAGAATAATTGGCGCCAACTAACAACTCATAACTACTAACCAATTAACTATACGGGGGTGCTTTGCCGTGCAGGCCACCGCCACCCAGGCCATAATACCGAAGGCACGCGGCATGTTTGCCAAGCGCATCTCCCCCGCCGAGTACGAGGAGCTGATGCGCCGGCGCACCGTGCCCGAACTGGCCGCCATCCTGAAGCGACACCCCTATTTTGGCGACAGCCTGGCCACCCTGTCCACCATCGACCCTCACCGCGGGCAGATTGAAGAACTGCTCAGCATGGACATCTTCAAGAAATACCAGGCGCTGGAAAAATACAATTATTCCGGCGACGCCTTTACCGGCTATTACCTGTGGGAGTGCGAGGCGCGCGAGGTGCTGAAGGCGCTGCACCTTTTGTCCATCGGGCTGCCGGGGGCTTACCTGAACCAGATACCCGCCTACCTTGTGGGCCACACCCGCATCGATTTGTTCCGGCTGGGGCAGGCGCGCAATTTTGGCATGGTGGTGGAGGCCGCGCACGGCGCCCCTTACTATAAAGCCCTGCGGGCGCGCTGGCTGGCCGACCCGCTTCTGCGGGACTTCCCCATGGTGGAGGCCGCCATGCTGCGGCGTTACTACGCCGATTTGTTCGAGCGCATTGGGAAGACGCTGCGCGGACGGGAGCGGCGCACGGTAAGCGCCCTGTTTTCGCAGGAGGCCGAGGTGTATAATCTCGAGCTCATCATGCGCGTAAAGACCTATTTCCCCCACGTTTACCGGCATGAACAACTGCGCGGGCTGCTGCTGCCCTACCGCTATCGCCTGGGCGGCGCAACGCTGAACGCGCTGGTTGAGGCGCAAAGCCCCGAGGCCGTGATGCAGATTTTCCGCCAGAGCCCGGCCATCCACTACACCGGGCCCGCCACGCCCGACGATTTGGCCGGCGCCGGCAGCCAGCGTATCTACACCTTCGCCCGGCGGGTGCTGCACCTCACGGCCTCGCCCCAGGCGGCGCTGGCGGCCTTTGTAAACCTGGCGAAGCTGGAACGGGACAACGTGGTGAACGTGGTGGAGGGCGTGCGCTACGGCCTGCCGCCCGAAACCATCCGAACCATGCTGAGGTTCTAGCGCCTGCACGGTGAACATATTAAGCAAACAATGATAATATGTCATTCTGAACGAAGTGAAGAATCTTTGATGCAGAAAACTTATGCTTAGGTTAAGGGAAAGATCCTTCGCTTCGCTCAGGATGACAGGCATTCACGATGGAGAGGTAGCCATGGCTGTAGCCAAAATGAAATACCTGAATGTGTACGGCCCTGAAAAGGCGCTGATGCACACGCTGGCCGTTATTGCGCACTGCGGCAGCTTCGCCCCGGAGGGGGGCGAGGCCATCCATTCGGCTATCCGCTATGGGCAGAACCGCTACGAGCCGCTGCTGACTAAGGCCAAGGGCCTTTTGAAGGATCTTGGATATTCCTCGCTGGCCGGGGAGTACATGGGCGACGAAAACGCCTACACCCTGAGCGGCGCGGCCGAGTACCTGGAAAAGTTTGCCGCCGAGGTGGCCCGCCGCAGCCAGCGCAAAACCGCCGTGGAGAGCGAACTGGAAATACAACTGAAAACCGAGGGCGTGGAAACGCTGAAGGTGCGGGTGGGCCGCCTGCCCAAGGAAAGCTATGTGCGCCTGGCCTATTACGCCGATAAAGGCTTCAACTTCACCAGCTACTTCAATTTCATCGTCTACGACTTTGACGGCGAGTTCTACTGGGGGCTGTACTTCGCCCCCACCGATTCCGCCAAGGACATCGACGACATCTTCGCCTCCCTCTATTTCGAGCGCATCTGGGTGCCGGAGTTCGTGCACGGCAAACCCGGCGAGGCGCTGGAGGCCATCCGTGAGCGCGAGGCCGAGCTGCGGGAGGAACTTGCGGGCATTCTGGGCACGGCGGGCATTGCCACCGAGGAGGAACTGGCCAAGATACGAGACGTGACGGCCTGGCTGGCCATGATGAACCAACTGTACGAGATGAAGAAATTCGCCCTGGTGTTCAGCCATACCTTCTACATCAGCGGCTTTGTGCCCGAGGACGAGTACCCCGCCTTTGAAAAGCTGGTGGATTCCATCGGCCAGGTGAAGATAAAGGAAGCCGCCCAAAAGCAAGAGGTGCCGGCCAAGCCCCCGGTGAAGCTGAAAAACCGCTGGTTCTCGCGCCCGTATCAGATGTACACCGAGATGTACGGCCTGCCCGGCTACACCGACCTTGACCCCACCTCCATCGTGGCCTGGATATATTCGGTGCTGTTCGGCCTCATGTTTGCCGATTTGGGCCAGGGGCTGGTGCTGGGGCTGTTCGGCTACTTTTATATGTACAAGCGCCGGGGCCTTGCCATCGGGCACATTCTGGCAAGGGCCTCCATCTTCTGCTGCCTGTTCGGCTTTTTGTTTGGCAGCGTGTTCGGGCTGGAAACCGCGCTGGACCCCGTTTTCCACGCCATGGGCCTTGCCGCAAAGCCCTTCGAAGTGATGCACGAAATCAACACACTTTTGCTGGTTTCCGTGGGCGTGGGGGTGCTGGTGGTGGCCCTTGCCATTGTGGCGGGCATCATCTCCAAGTTCCAGCGCAGAAACCCGGGCGAGGCCATCGTAAGCCCGAACGGCATCGCGGGGCTTGTGTTCTATCTGGCGCTGGTGGCGCTGCTGGTGGATTCCATGCTGCTGAAAACCGGCATTGCCGGCGGCACGCTGTACATCGTTTGCCTCATCATCATCCCTCTAGTGGTGATGTATTTGCAGGAGCCGCTGGCCCAGTTTATCAACACCGGTAAAATACACGTGGAGAGCCTTTCAGACATTCTGCTCGGCGGCTTTTTTGAGATGTTCGTGGGCATGCTGGAATATCTGGCGAATACCGTCAGCTTTTTGCGCGTGGGAGGCTTTGTGCTGGCCCACACCGGCATGATGAGCGTGGTGCTTACCCTGGCCGAAATGGCCAGCGGCGCGGGCTATGTGTTCATCATGGTGGTGGGCAACATTTTCGTCATCTGCCTGGAGGGGCTTTTAGTGGGCATTCAGGCGCTGCGCCTGAATTACTACGAGCTGTTCAGCCGCTTTTACGAGGCAGACGGCGAGCCCTTCCAGCCGCTGCGCATTCTGCCCGACACTGTGGAGCTTTGAGCCGGATGATTCACCTTAACACAAAGGAAAAGATGCTTCGCTTCGCTCAGTATGACAGGATATCTGTATAAACGTAGCTTACCAAATTTTCTTGGAGGAATACCATGAAACCCTTTGCTAAACTTGGCCGCGTCCTGTTCACCCTTGGCATCGTGGGGCTCATCGCCTGCGCCGGCGCCGCCACCGTCTTCGCCTCCGGCGAGGCGGGCGGCATTCAAGACTTCGGCCCCGGCATGGCCTACATCGGGGCGGCCCTGTCCACCGGCATCGCCGCCATCGGCGGCGGCATCGCCGTGGGCGCCGGCGCGCCGGCCGCCATAGGCGCGCTTACCGAAGACCCCAAAAGCTTCGGCAAGGCGCTTATCTTTGTGGCGCTGGGAGAGGGCATCGCGCTGTACGGTATGCTTATCTCCATTCTCATTTTGAACAACGTATGAAATACTTCCTCATCAGCGACAACATCGACACCCTTGCCGGCCTGCGCATGGTGGGGGTGGAGGGCGTGGTGGTGCACGAGCCGGAGGAAGTGCGCGCGGCGCTGGAAAAATCTTTCGGCGACCCCGAAATCGGCCTTGTGCTGGTCACCTCAAAGCTATTTCAGGAGAACCGCAGCATGCTGTTCGGCTACAAGCTGCACCGCCGCCATCCCCTGATTGTGGAAATGCCAGACCGCCACAGCGGCGACAACGTGGCCGCCGGCATCCGGCAGTACATCGAAGAAGTGGTGGGCATCAAGATAGGCTGATACCCAAAGGAGCAAGTCCCATGGATTTTAATGCCATCGAGGTTCGGCGGGAAAGCATATTCAAGGACGCCGTGCTGAACGCGGCCCAAAGCAAGGGCATGGCCATCATTGCCGAGGCCCAGCAGAAAAGCAGCCGCGAACTGGCCCAGGCCAAGGCCCTGTGCGAGGAGGCCGACCACGAGTTTGTTTCGCGCAGCCATGCGCGCGAGGCCGAAAAGGAGCACAGCGCCGCCCTGCAAGCCGCCCGGGCCGCCCTGTTGGAGCAGCGCGCCAAGCTGGTGGACGAGCTGTTCGAGGACATCCGGGCCGCTTTGGCCGAGTTTGCGGCCGGTGAGGAATACCCCCGCTGGCTGGCCGCCAAGGCCGAGGCGCTGGCTGGCTTTGCCTGCCGACCGCCGGCACGGCGAAGCACTGCTGAAAGCCCTTCCCTGCGCGAGCTTGGCCGAAGACCCCGCCATTGTACTGGGCGGCCTGTGCCTTGCCGTGGGGAATGTGCGATACAATGAAACGCTGGACGCCGCCCTGGCCGCCGAGCGGGAAAGCTTTTTCAAAACCTGCGGCCTTTGCCTGTGAGAGCATTTGCGAGGGAGATTTCGCTTTGAAAGACAGCATCTATTCCATAAACGGCCCGGTTATCCGCGTGGCCCGCACCCAAAGCTTCAAGATGATGGAGATGGTGCTGGTGGGGCACGCGGGGCTTGTGGGCGAGGTTATCGCCGTGTCCGACGAGGCCACCACCATCCAGGTGTATGAAAACACCACCGGCCTGCGCGTGGGCGAGCCTGTGGCCGCCACCGGGGCGCCGCTTTCCGCCATGCTGGGGCCGGGCATCATGCAGAACATCTTCGACGGCATCCAGCGCCCCCTGCGGGACATGGAGGCCCACAGCGGCGCCTTCATCTCCACGGGCCTGCACGTGCCCAGCCTGGACGAAGAAAAGAAATGGCAGGTCACCCTCACGGTAAAGGCGGGGGACGCGCTTTCCGGCGGCGAGGTGTTCGCCACCTGCCCCGAGACGCCCATTGTGCAGCACCGCTGCATGGCGCCGCCGAATCTTTCGGGCACGCTTAGCTGGGTGGCCGAAGACGGCGAGTATACCGTCACCGAGCCTATTGCCAAGCTGGTGGACGCCGCCGGCGCCGAGCACGTGCTGCGGCTGGCCCATCCCTGGCCTATCAAGACGCCCCGGCCCACCCGCCGGCGCGAGCCCATCGGCCGCCCGCTGGTGACGGGCCAGCGCGTCATCGACGCGCTGTTTCCCATTGCCAAGGGCGGCACGGCGGCCATTCCCGGCGGCTTCGGCACCGGCAAAACCATGACGCAGCACCAGCTTGCCAAGTGGAGCGATGCCGACATTGTGGTGTATGTGGGCTGCGGCGAGCGCGGCAACGAGATGACCCAGGTGCTGGAAGAGTTCGGCCAGCTTATCGACCCCAAGAGCGGCCGCCCCATGACCGACCGCACCGTGCTCATCGCCAACACCTCCAATATGCCGGTGGCCGCCCGCGAGGCCTCCATCTACACGGGCGTCACGCTGGCCGAGTATTACCGCGACATGGGTTACCATGTGGCCCTGATGGCCGATTCCAGCTCCCGCTGGGCCGAGGCGCTGCGGGAGATATCGGGCCGCCTTGAGGAGATGCCCGCCGAGGAAGGTTTCCCGGCCTACCTGCCCAGCCGCCTGGCCGGCTTTTACGAGCGGGCCGGCACCACCGAAAACCTCAACGGCACTTCCGGCAGCGTATCCATTATCGGCGCGGTGAGCCCCCAGGGCTCGGACTTTTCCGAGCCGGTGACGCAGAACACCAAACGCTTCGTGCGCTGCTTTCTGGCGCTGGACAAAAGCCTCGCCTACGCCCGGCACTACCCGGCCATCAACTGGAACATCAGCTACAGCGAATACTATGAGGATTTGGACGCCTACTATGTAGAGAACGTGGGCGCTGACTGGCCCGCTTTGCGTGGGCGTGTTCTGGCGTTACTCGGCGAGGAGACCAGTTTGCAGGAAATTGTGAAGCTGATTGGCACCGATGTGCTGCCCGACCACCAGAAATTGACGCTGGAAGTGGCGCGGGTGCTGCGCACCGGCTTTTTGCAGCAAAACGCCTACCACAAGGACGACACCTTTGTGCCGCTGGAAAAACAGCTTGCCATGATGCGCCTCATCCTGCACCTTTACGATAAAACGAGGGCCGTGCTTGAGGCCGGCGTAACCGTGGCCGACGTGCAGCAGACCGGCCTGTTTGAAAAAGTTATCAAGGTGAAGTACGAAATACCAAACGACAATCCCGAGCTTTTTGGCGTGTATACGCAGGACATCAGCGATACCTGCGAGGCGCTTGTGGCGCGGCGCAAGGCCGTGAAGGCGCAGTTGTAAGTGGCTAATTGCTAGTGTCCTGACCGGGTTATAATTTGCTGACCAAGGAGAACCGCCGTGGCGATGGAATATTTGGGCCTGAGCGAAATAAGCGGGCCGCTGGTGATGCTGGACGGTGTTTCCGGCGTTTCAAATGAAGAAATGGTGGAGCTGCGCACGGGGGGCGAAGTGCGCCTTGGGCGCGTGGTGTCCCTTTCGGGGCAGCGGGCCGTGATTCAGGTGTTCACCGGCACCACGGGCCTGGGGCTGGGGAACGTGAACACCCGCTTCACCGGCCGGCCCATGATGATGCCCCTGGCGGGTGAAATGCTGGGCCGCATTTTCAGCGGCGCGGGCCAGCCCATAGACGGCCTTGGCCCCCTTTACGCCGAGGCCGAGCGAGACGTGAACGGCAGCGCCATCAACCCGGTTAGCCGAAGCTACCCGCGCAACTACATCCGCACCGGCATCTCCTCCATCGATACCCTTATCACCCTCATCAGGGGGCAGAAGCTGCCCATATTCTCCGGCAGCGGCATGGGGCACAACCGCCTGGCTGCCCAAATTGTACGGCAGGCGCGCATCACCCAAAGCGAGGGCGAAAGCTTTTGCGTGGTGTTCTGCGCCATGGGCGTCACCAAGGATGTGGCCGATTATTTCCGCCGCAGTTTTGAACAGAGCGGCGCCCTCGCCCATGTGGCGATGTTTCTGAACCTTTCGTCCGACCCCATTGTGGAGCGCACCCTCACCCCGCGCTGCGCGCTTACCGCCGCCGAGTACCTGGCCTTCGACAAAGGCATGCACGTGCTGGTGATACTTACCGACATGACCAGCTACGCCGAGGCCCTTCGGGAGTTTTCGTCCTCCCGGGGCGAGATACCCGGCCGCAAGGGCTACCCCGGCTACCTTTACAGCGACCTCGCCAGCCTGTACGAGCGCGCCGGAATCATCAAGGGCCGGCCCGGCAGCGTGACCCAGCTGCCCATCCTCACCATGCCGAACGATGACATCACCCACCCCGTACCCGACCTCACCGGCTACATCACCGAGGGGCAGATAGTGCTGGACCGCGCTTTGGATCAGGCCGGCACCTACCCGCCGGTGAGCGTGCTGCCCAGCCTTTCGCGCCTGATGAAGGACGGCATAGGCGAGGGCTATACCCGCGCCGATCACCAGGATTTGGCCAACCAGCTTTTCGCCAGCTACGCCAAGGTAAGCGAGGCCCGCGGCCTTGCCAACGTCATCGGCGAGGAGGAACTTTCCGACACCGACAAACGCTACCTGGAGTTTGGCAAGCTTTTTGAGCAGCAGTTCTTGAAGCAGGGCGCAAGCGAAGAACGCAGCATGGACGAAAGCCTTGAGCTTGGATGGAAACTGCTGGCCATTCTGCCCCGCAGCGAGCTGGATCGCCTGGACGAAAAGCTGCTGAATGAGAAGCTCGGCGCGCCGGGCGAGGTGATTAAGCCTGCCGAAACCTAATGGCTGCCTTGTCATTCTGAGCGAAGCGAAGAATCTTCTAAGTGAATTAATTATAAGAAGGAGCTGAAGCCCGTGCCCGAGCCGAGCATGGCCCCCACCAAGGCCAACCTGCTGGCCGCCAAGAAAAACCTCGAGCTGGCCGAGAGCGGCTTCGAGCTTCTTGACCGCAAGCGCAACGTGCTGATGCGGGAACTGATGAAGCTTATCGACCAGGCCACCGCCCTGCAAAGGGACATTGGAGACACCTTTTCCCGCGCCTACCAAAGCCTTGAAATGGCCAACGTGACCATGGGCATTGAGAGCACGCTGGAAAACTATACCCCCGAGGAAACCGGCTTCGAGGTGGAAAACCGCAGCGTGATGGGCGTGGATTTGCCCGCCACCCGCCTGGAAAGCAGCCAGCCCAAGCCCTTCTACGGCTTCTGGGGTTCAAACTCCTACCTCGATTCCAGCTATATTTTGTTCGACCGCGTGAAGGAACTGAGCGCGCGGCTGGCCGGGGTGGAGAACAGCGTCTACCGCCTGGCTGTGGCCATTAAGAAAACCCAGCGCCGGGCCAATATGCTGGAAAACGTGGTGGTGCCCCGCTACAAGGCGGCGGTGCGCTTTATCTCCGGCGTTCTGGAAGAGCACGAGCGGGAGGAATTCACCCGCTTGAAGGTGATAAAACGCGCGAAGGAGCAAAAAGGCAAGCAAAGCGCGTCGTGAGGCGCGCTGTTTTTTTACCGTGAACACTTTAGATACAATCCTCGGGTATATTTTACCCATTACGAAGCCACTTTTGAAAGGAGTCCCAGTGAAAAAACCGTTGCCGCTTGCCGCGCTTGCCGTTGCCGCGCTTACGCTATTTGCCGCCTGCGCGGCCTTTCCCGGCGGCGCGCAAGGCGCGTCTGTGCCGTCCTCGGCGGCGCTGGGCGAGGTGGCGCCGCCCGCGCCCCTGCCCGGGAGCGACCCAGCCGCGGCCCCGGCGGGCAAGGGCTGGCGCGAAGCCTACGCCGAAGCCGCTGCCGCCAGCCTTAACGCCGACCCCGCGCTGAAACCGCAGGAACTGACGCTTTACCACAATTACGACGAAGCCCCCCTGCTGGCGCTGCACTTTGACTACAGGGACACAAACGCCGATTGGCGCGGCCATACGATGGCCTGGAAATATGAGGGAGGCGCGGCACTGCTGGTATACGAGGGCAACGGGCAGATAACCGGCCTGAGCGCCGGAAACGGGAACCCGGTTCTATTCTCCCAGCGGCAGGAGGGGGAAACTTACATCAATACCTATGTGGAGCATACCCTCGGGCAGGAAACCCCGCTGCTTGAAGAAGAATATGTGCCCGGCGACAGAACCACCATCTACCGCTTGCTCAGCGATGGCAGCACCTGGACCTCTGACACCTTCGGGGGAAAAGACATCGCCGAGTTCATCGTCCGGCAAAGTGAGAACTTACCGCTGGTAGCGAACAGCAGCAAATACGAGGGCCTCGACCTGAGCGAAAAAATACGCACCTTCCTCGGTGTGAGTGCGTGGAGGCCCGATGTGCCCGAGGCCGCGCCCGCGTGGGTGGGCAATTACATCGCCCTGCTGCGCGCCCAGCTTTTCTTCCCCACCCAAACCCCGGATGAAGCCGTGAATCTGATGGAGGAGGGCCTCTCGGCTGGCAACGAGGACGGACGATTTCCGGGTGTTATGCTTTGGGAGCCGCCTGCGCCCGGCGCCGCGCCCATCATAGGCGGCGGCTTCATTCATTATCAGGTTTCAGATTCATATGTTTATCCCGTTAAAAACCGAATGCTGGTTTTCGGCGACGGCATAGACGGCGGATATAGCTTCTATAAAGACGCGCAGGGCAAGCCGCTTATCTGCGGCTCGTCCTACGCGGATTGGGAATGGCTTGTTTTTTGGGAATACGGCTTCGAGACCTTATTCCGCGCGGGCTACAACCTGAATTATGGAGACGGACGAAATCAGATTGCCTATCTGGATGATGAAGAAGCCGACCTTGGGCCAATCACCGAGGATACCCAAACCGAGGCCGCAAGCTGGGTGAGGGCGAAGACGGACGAAAAGCTGGCTGCGCTGGCTTACGGCGAGCGGCTGGACTGGCCCACCAGAGAAATACGCCTGCCCGAGAGCGCCAGTTGGACCGAGATAGAGCCTCTGCTGGCCGAAGCTTTCTGCGAATACGCGCGGGAGCTGGGGCAGATGTAATACGGAAATGTATGGATGTACATTTCAAGTTTGAGATAGTATAATATGGTATTGTTATTAATAATTCGATTGGGGGGCGGGCCGTGCATTATCTGGATCATGCGTCCACCACGCCGGTGGCCCCCGAGGTGGCCGCCGAGGTGAACGAGAGCCTTTTGCGCGGCTGGGCCAATCCCTCGGCGCTGTACCGCGCCGGGGCTGAGGCCGAGCGGGCCATGCAGGCCCACCGCGCGGTGCTGGCCGGGGCCTTGGGCTGCGCGCCGGGCGAGGTTTTCTTCACCGCCGGCGGCACCGAAGCGAACAACCTGGCCATTTTGGGGGCGGCCCGCGTGCGCAAAAGCTGGGCCTCCCATCTTGTGAGCACCGGCTACGAGCACCCCGCCGTGAGCGGCCCGCTGCATATGCTGGCGAAAAACGAGGGCTTTACGCTCAGCGAGGTGGCCCCCGGGCCGGAGGGCCGGGTGGATTTGGCCGCTTTGGTGGCGGCGGTGGGGCCTAAAACGGCCCTGTGCTGCGCCATGCAGGTGAACAACGAAACCGGCGCCACGCTGGACGTGGCCGCCCTTGCCGCCGCCGTGAAGGCGAAGAACCCGCGCTGCTTCGTACACGTGGACGGCGTGCAGGGCTTTTGCAAAAGCGGCCTTGCGCCCGGCGCCACCAAGATAGACGGCTACGCCACCTCGGGCCACAAGCTAAACGCGCCCAAGGGCGTGGGGGCGCTGTACCTGCGGGGCGGCGGGGGCAACTTTGCGCCGCCCTTCGCCGGAGGCGGGCAGGAGCCGAACGGCCTGTCCCTCTCCATCCGGCCCGGCACGCAAAGCACCGCCTGCATTGCCGGCTACGCCAAGGCCGTGCAGCTTGCGCTGGCCCGCCGCGCCGCCGAGGCCGAAAGCTTCGCGACCCTGCGGCAACGGCTGCTAGACGGCCTTGCCGCCCTGCCCGAGCCGGTGAAGATACACTCCCCGGCAAACGGCGCGCCCGGCATCCTCTTTTTCTCGCTGCCGGCGGGGCTGCTCAGCCAAACCGTCATCAATTACCTCGACGAAAAGCACAACGTGCAGGTGGCCAGCGGCTCGGCCTGCGACAAGGGCCGCCCCAGCCATACCCTTGCGGCCATGGGCGTGCCCGCGCAGCAGATAGCCGCTTCGCTGCGGGTAAGCTTCGGCCAGGACAGCAGCGCAGAGGACGTGGACGCCCTTCTGGCGGGGCTGGAAGACGCCCTGGCAAGCCTGGCGCGCGCAAGATAGAACAATTCATAATTCACAATGCACAATTCACAATTGAGTCATGCCTTTTAATTGTGCATTGTGAATTATAAATTTAAAAACCACAGTGAGAGTGAAATACGCATGAGGGAAATTATACTGGCTTCCATGGGCGAACTGGCCCTGAAAGGCCAGAACCGCAAGGCCTTTGAGGCCACGCTGCTGAAAACGCTGCGCCGCCGGGCCGAGGGCCTGGGCCGCTGGAAGCTGCACGCCGCCCAGAGCACCATCTACATGGAGCCAACCGACGCCGAGGCCGAGGCGGGCACGGAAGCCATGTTTGCCCGCGCGCGGAAGGTTTTTGGCATCGCGGCGCTGTCTCGCGCGGCGGTGTGCGATAAGTCCATGGAAGCCATCAGCCGCACAGCCGCCGAATACCTGGCCGGGCCGCTGGCCGAGGCCGACACCTTCAAGGTGGCGGCCAAGCGGGCGGACAAGTCCTTCCCTCTGAACAGCATGGAGATTGCCCGCGAGCTTGGGGCCTTTTTGCTGGAAGCCTTCCCCTCGCTGAAAGTGGACGTGCGCAGCCCGGCCCTCACCGTGGTGGTGGAGGTGCGCGAGGGGGCCGCCTATGTGCACGGCGGCAAGGCCAAGGGGGCCGGCGGCTTGCCCGTGCCCAGCAGCGGCCGGGCGGCATTGCTCTTGTCCGGCGGCATCGACAGCCCCGTGGCCGCCTGGCTGATGGCCAAGCGCGGCCTTGGCCTTGTGGGCATTCACTTTGCCAGCCCGCCCTATACCAGCCCGCGCGCCGCCGCCAAGGTGGAGGCCCTGGCTGATGTTCTGACCGCCTGGTGCGGCCCCCTGCCCTACTACCGCGTGCCTTACACCGGCGCTCAGGTTTATCTGCGCGACCATCTCTCCCGGCAAGAGTATTTCACCGTGCTCATGCGGCGCAGCATGCTGCGCATCGCGCGTATTCTTGCCGAAAAGGAAGGCTGCGAAGCCATGGTGACGGGCGAGAGCCTGGCACAGGTGGCCAGCCAAACCCTGCCCGCCCTCGCCTGCACCGACGCCGTGCAGGATTTACCCGTGCTGCGGCCCTGCATCGGCATGGACAAAATGGAAATCACCGACATCGCCCGACGCATCGGCAGCTACGAAATCAGCATCCAGCCCTACGAAGACTGCTGTACCATTTTCAGCCCGCCGCACCCCAAAACCAAACCCCGCCTTGCCGACGTGCTGCGCCTTGAGGCGGAACTGCTGGACGGCCTGCTGCCGCTGGAAGCCGCCGCCGCCGAGGGGGCCGAATTCAGCCTGCGGATGCCGGGGGATTAGACCTGGTCATTGCGGGCTTGCCCCGCAATCTCCTAAGTGATGGGTGAAGCCGGCAGGGGATTGCGGGGCAAGCCCGCAATGACGAGGATTGGGGAAGTTAACGCTGGCACGATTAACGTAATTTTCGATTCTGAGTGACAATCTTTACAACTCGTCTGTAGCAAATTTCGCCCAAGACCCGCCACACCGAAGGGAGGCCCCGCCATGCGCGCCGAGATCATCAGCGTTGGCACCGAGCTGCTGCTTGGGGACATTGTGAATACCAACGCCCAGTTTCTGGCGCAGGAGCTGGCCGGGCTTGGCTATGAGGTGTATTACCAAACCGTGGTGGGAGACAACCGCGCGCGCCTGCGCAAGCTCATTGGCGAGGCGAGGGAGCGCAGCGAGCTTTTGGTGTTTACCGGGGGGCTTGGCCCCACCGACGACGACCTGACCAAGGAAACCGTGGCCGAGGCCTTTGGCGACGTGCTGGTGCGCGACGCAGAGGAAGAAGTGAAGCTGGAACACTTCTTTAAAAAGCGCGGCCTCAGCATGACGGAGAACAACCGCAAGCAGGCCCTGGTGCCAAAGCGCGGCCAAAAGATAACGAACCCGAACGGCACCGCCCCCGGGGCCTACTTCCGTCAGGGCGGCAAATTCGCCATTTTGCTGCCCGGCCCCCCGCGCGAGATGCAGCCCATGTTCACCGAGCAGGTGGTGCCCCTGCTGGCCGCCATGCAGGACAGCGCCATTCGCAGCCTCACCCTGCGGGTGTTCGGCCTGGGCGAAAGTGAACTGGAAAGCCGCGTGGCCGAGTACCTCAATGGCTCGAACCCCACGGCCGCCCTTTACGCCAAAACCGGCGAGGTGCACATACGCATCACCGCCAAGGCCGAAAGCGCCGAGGCCGCCGAAGCCATGTGCGAGGACTATGCCCGCCTGTTCCTGCGCACATTGGGCGACCTTGTTTACTCCGTGAACGGCGACAATCTTGAAACCACCTGCGTGAAGCTGCTGATTGAGGAGGGCGCCACGCTGGCCACCGCCGAAAGCTGCACCGGCGGCCTTCTGGGCGAGCGCATCACCGGCGTACCGGGCGCCAGCGCCGTGTACGGCTATGGCTGCATCACCTACGCCAACGAGGCCAAGCACGATATGCTGCGCGTGCGCAACGCTACGCTCAGCCAGTACGGCGCGGTGTCCTCTCAGGTGGCGGCGGAGATGGCCTTTGGCGCGGCGGCGCGCGCGGGCGACACCTACGGCATGGCCATCACCGGCATTGCCGGGCCGGACGGCGGCAGCACCGAAAAACCCGTGGGCCTTGTGTACATCGCCTTGGCCCACGGCCGCGAGGTGCTGGTGAAAAAGATGAACGCCCCCGACCGGGGCCGCGAGCACGTGCGCCACATGGCCACCCAGAACGCGCTGGACATGCTGCGCCGGCAGCTGCTTGGCCTGCATGTGGCCGGGGCAAGGGCCGCTGCGGCGCGCGGCGCTGGCCGTGCTGCTGGCGCTTGTGCTGTTCGCGCTGCTGGTGGGCGGCTTGTCCCTCTTGCGCGGCGGCCCAAGGGATAAAGCGCCCTCAAGCGGGCTGCCCTCCGCGCAGGGCCTTGACTATGGCAGCGATGAATACACCTTGGCCGCCTGCGAACTGGTGGAGCGCGAGCGCGAGGCCGACCCCGACGTGGCGGGCCTTGTGGCCCTGCCCGGCGCTTTGGTAGAGAGCCTTGTGCGCAGCGTCCCCGCCGCGCAGGCCGCTTTGGCCGAGGAAGCTGGGGCGGGCGGCGCGGCTCTTTCATCCGGGGCCGCCGTGGCGCGCGGCGCCCGCAACACCCTGCTGGTGGGCAACGCCGCCCTCGCCCCGCTGTGGGATTTGCGCGACGGCGTGGCCGCCGCCGGGCTTTCCACCTTCACCTACTACACGCCCTCGGACGCCAAGGTGTACCGGGTGTTCGCCGTGTTCCTTGCCGAAAGCGGCGGCAGCTTCGACCCCGCCGCCGAGCGCCTGCCCAGCTACGGCGCGTTTCTGAACTTCACGCTGGGCGCGCGGGCGCGCAGTCTTTTCGATATCCCGGTAGACCTGCTTCCCGGCGACAGCTTCATGACCCTTGCCGCCGCCGACCCCGAAAAGCCCGGCCAAAGCCTCTATGTATGCGGGCGGCTCAGCCGGCTGGACGAAGCGCCGCCGCAGGCCGCCGCCGTGCCCGCCGCCAACGCGCTGATGCCGGCGGACTGGTATGCCGAGCGGGGCGAGATTGCCCCCGGTGAGGCCGAGGTGTACGACTACTGGATGCGCTGGTACCTCACCCGGAACGACACGAACCCCGAATTGCAGCTGGCGGCGGGCCTTGCCGCCGAGGACAAAATGCCGGCTTTGTGCGCTTGGCCGCCGAGGGAGGCGACGGCGGGGACGGCGGCGACGCCGGGGGCCGCATGGGCGAAGCTTCCTCCGCGCCTGAGAGCAACGCCGCCCAGCAGGATAGCGCCAGCGCCGCGCCGGGCAGCAACACCGCCGCCGGCAGCAGCCCAAGCGAGAGCCAACCCCAGGCCCCTTCCTCGTCCTCGGCCTCGCTGTATGTGCCGCCCAGGCAGGTGCCCCAAATGCCCGACCCCGCCTACCTCACCGTCACCCTGAATGGCCGCCGCCTGACCGGCACCACAAAGAACGTGCTGGCCCAGATATGCCAGGCCGAGGCCCCCGGCGGCGAACCGGCCCTTGTGAAGGCCGTGGCCGTGGCCGCCCACAGCTGGATACTGAACCGCCAGGGCGCAGGCGACGAAGCCCCCGCCGTGGTGGGGCGGCAGCCCTCGGCTTCGGTGCTGGCCGCCGTGGGCGAGGTGGCCGATATGATTCTGGCCTTCGGGGGGGACAACCCCGCCTTCTGCCCCTGGTACGAATTGGCCGCCTACGGCAGCAGCCAGGCGCTGGACGTGTGGGGCCTCGGCCGCAGCTACCTCATCACCGTGCCCTCCCCCTACGATGCGGATTTTGAGGGCTGGCGCAGCATCATTAGCCTGCCGCGCGAGGAATTTGCCGCCATGGTACAGCAGAACCTCGGGGTGGACCTAAGCCAAACGGAGGACGTCGCGCTGTGGGTGACGGATATTGTGAAGAACGAGGGCGGCTATGTGCAAAGCCTCTCGCTGGGCGGCGTGGAGGTTAGCGGCACAACTCTGTGGCGGCAGGTGCTGCTTCGGGACGGCGCGCCCCTTCTGCGCAGCAGCGCCTTCGAGGTGGAGCACGAAGGGGACAGCATCGTTTTCATCAACTACGGCGCGGGCCACGGCTGCGGCATGAGCCTTGCCGGGGCCGCCAGCTACGCCCGCGAGGGCTGGGGCTTCGAGCAGATACTCGAACACTACTACCCCTCTACCGAGCTGATACAACTTCAGTAATACAGCGTTTCGCGCTGTAACTATAGGTTCTAACCCCGGCAAGGTGCGTTCACCGGCCGAAAAATATGTTCCGAAGGAGATTTTCATGGAGAAATCAAAGGTCTACTTCACCGACATGCGCTGCCGCAATGGGGACAGCCTCTTGGACAAGCTCGCCCGCCTCATCCGCCGCGCCGGCATCGAGAACATCGATTTCAGCCAAAAGTTTGTCGCCATCAAGATACACTTCGGCGAGCCGGGGAATCTTTCCGCCCTGCGCCCGAACTTTGCCCGGGTGGTGGCCGAGGCCGTGCGCGCGGGGGGCGGAGTGCCCTTCCTCACCGACTGCAATACCCTGTATGTGGGCCGGCGCAAGAACGCGCTGGAACATTTGGACGCCGCCATGGAGAACGGCTATTCGCCGCTGTCTACCGGGTGCCAAATGATAATTGCCGACGGGCTGAAGGGCACCGACGACGTGGAGGTGCCGGTGAAGAACGGCGAATATTGCAAAACGGCCCGCATCGGCCACGCGGTGATGGACGCCGATATCATCATCTCTCTCAATCACTTCAAGGGCCACGAGATTGCTGGCTTTGGCGGCGCGCTGAAAAACCTAGGCATGGGCTGCGGCAGCCGGGGCGGCAAAATGCAGATGCACAACGACGGCAAACCCGCCGTAAACACACAGGCCTGCAAAGCCTGCGGGGTATGCCTGCGCCAGTGCGCCCAAAACGCCATCTCTTTCGGCCCGGCGGGCCGTGCCGTCATCGACCTTTCCCTCTGCGTGGGCTGCGGGCGCTGCATCGGCGCGTGCAACTTCGACGCCATCCACCCCACCCAAGACAGCGCCCCCGAGCGCCTGAACTACAAAATAGTGGAATACGCCCAGGCCGTGGTGCAAGGCAGGCCGCATTTCCACGTCAGCGTTGTGAACCAGGTATCCCCCTATTGCGACTGCCACGCGGAGAACGACGCCGCCGTGGTGCCGGACATCGGCATGTTCGCCTCCTTCGACCCCGTGGCGCTGGATCACGCCTGCATTAACGCCGTGAATGCCGCGCCGCCCATCGCGAACACCCTGTGGAGCGAGAGCAGCCACAGCCACGATGACTATTTCACCGACATTCACCCCACCACCGATTGGCGCAGCCAAATCTCCCACGCCGAGAAAATCGGCCTTGGAAGCGGGGAGTATGAACTGGTAACGGTAAAATAATATACACCAAGAAGGGCTGTCGCAAAGCGATTCCATCGCTTTGCGACAGCCCTTTTTTACTCGGTCACATTTCGTCCGAATCAGCCGCGCCGTCCTTTAACTCGCCTTTGCCGGCGGCTTTCAGGTAGGCGTTGATGAAGCTGTCCAAGTCGCCGTCCATCACGGCGCCCACGTTGCCGTTTTCGCAGCCGGTGCGGTGGTCTTTCACCAAGGTGTAAGGCATGAACACATAGCTGCGTATTTGGCTGCCCCAGGCAATGTCCTTCTGCACGCCCTTGATATCCTCAATCTTGTCTAGGTGCTCGCGCTCTTTGATTTGCACCAGCTTTGATACCAGCATGTTCATGGCGGTTTCGCGGTTCTGCACCTGGCTGCGCTCGGCCTGGCTGGCCACCACAATGCCCGTGGGCAAATGGGTGAGGCGCACCGCCGAGGAGGTCTTGTTCACGTGCTGGCCCCCGGCGCCGGAGGCGCGGTACACATCCATTTTGATGTCCTCCGGGCGGATGGCGACGCTCTTGTCGGCCTCGATTTCGGGCATCACCTCAAGGCTGGCAAAGCTGGTGTGCCGGCGGCCCGAGGAATCGAAGGGGGAGATGCGCACCAGGCGGTGCACCCCGTTTTCGCTTTTCAAAAAGCCGTAGGCGTTGCGGCCCTCCACCAGCAGCACGGCGCTCTTAATGCCGGCCTCCTCGCCGTCGAGGAAATCCAGCAAGGTGGTTTTGAAGCCGTGGGCCTGGGCGTATCGCTGATACATACGCAACAGCATCTCCACCCAGTCCTGCGCCTCGGTGCCGCCGGCGCCCGCGTGGAAGCTGAGGATGGCGCTGTTCGCGTCGTACTCGCCGGTAAGCAGCGTCACCAGCCGCAGCTTCTCAGTTTCCTCGGCCAGGCGCCCGGCCACAGCCTCCGCCTCGCCGGCGGCGTCGGCGTCGCCCTCCTCCCACAGTTCCAGCAGGGTTTCGGCGTCGCCCAAAAGCTCGGTTAGCTTAAAGTAACGCTCCAGATTGTCCCGGATGCCGCTCATCTCGGCAAACACCTTGGTGCTCTCGGCGGGATTGTCATAGAATTCCGGCATGGCGCTCTTTGTTTCCAGTTCGTGCAGGCGGCGCTTTTTGGCCTCTATCCCCAGCGCGTCGGCCAAATCGGCCACTTCGGGGGCCAGCTCGCCCACTTTGCGTTTTACTTCGTCCAGCAATACCATGTTGCCTCTTTTCCATGCGCGGCGGGCCATGCCCGCTGTGTGCGTTTGTTAGTATTTTCGCATATATATTTGTAATATACTGATTATAGGAGAATTGGGGGGCACTGTCCAGCCCATCGGGAGCGAAGGGCGCCCAATTGCATTTTTTACGCAGTACCTTGGGCACTCCCCGCAGGGCAAAACTTTGCATTTTTCCGCCAAATAGGCTACAATATATTCCGTTCCCCACCTTTCCGCGAAGCATTTTCGAAAAGCCGCCGCGCTCACCACCGTCTTGTTTAGCCAAAGGAGATGCCATGGACCACCACTCGGGCCACTGCCCGATATGCAAAAAAGCTTTCACCGAGGCCGATGACGTGGTTATCTGCCCGGTTTGCGGCGCGCCCTACCACCGCGCGTGTTACCGGCAGGCGGGGCATTGCCTGTTTGAGGCCCGGCACGGCCCCGGCTTTGAATACCGAGACCCAAGCGCCCCCGAAAAGCCGCCCCCCGGCCGCCAGCAGGCCGAGGGCGGCGCGCTGTGCCCCGCCTGCCAAACCGTCAACGAGGCCAGCAATATTTTTTGCGAACGCTGCGGCGCACCGTTGCGCGAAGGCGGCCCCACCCGTGCGGGCGGGGCTTTCGGCCAGGGCTTTCCCTTGGGCGGCCCCTTTGCCGCCGGTACCGAAGGGCCTTCCGGCGCGGCGGAGATAGACGGCATTTCCCAGGCCGATTGGGCCTCCTACATCGGCAACTCGGCCCCGGTTTATTTATTCCGCCTGTCTGCCATGGCGCAGCGCGAGCGCAAGCTCAGCTTTATGTTTTCGGCCTTTTTCCTCAGCCCCTTCTATTTTGCCTACCGCAAAATGTGGGGCTGGGCGGCATTGGCCCTGTTGGTGACCATCCTCAGCTATGCCACGCAGTTTTTTGGCCTGGCGGCCGGGGCCGGGGTGAACCTTTTGTCCTTTTGGCCCGCCGAAGCCGTGGTGCGCATGGCCGACAATTTGGGGCTGCTGTGGTGGGGCGTGAATCTGCTTTTCGGAATATTCGCCCTGTACTGGTACCGCCGCAAGGGCGCCAAGGTCATTCATGGCCTGCGCGAGCAATACCAGCAGGACTATGAGTACCGCAGCGCCCTGGGCCAGGCCGGGGGCGTCAGCGTGGCGGGCGCCGTGGTTGCCCTGGGGCTGGTGGCGGCCTTTATAATGGGCATGGCCGCCGTGATGAACGAGGAAACGCTTGTAGCCATTTACCACTATGTCAACTCCGGCTTTGGCGCCGGATTATTCTAAGAATTATTCAGGTTTTTTTGTTATTTCCCGGGGTTTTTGAAGACCGAGCCAAAGACCGAGCCAGATGAAAATTTGCCTTGACACGGCCGCGCCGCTGTTGCTATAATGAAGTGCTGCCCTTATGCGGGAGTTTAACCCGCCCGGGCGGCAAATCCTTGCCCCTATCATGGGGCCATAAGTCCATAAGGAGGTGCAACCATCTTGCCAATGTACGAAACCATGCTGGTTACCAGCGCAAGCCTGGATGAGGAGGCCACCGTCGCCCTTGTCGGGAAGTTCAAGAGCCTCATCGAGGCCAACGGAACCATCGACGCGGTGGACGAGTGGGGCAAACGCCGCTTGGCCTACCCCATCAACAAAGAGGATGACGGTATTTATACCCTCATCCACTTCCAAAGCCCGCCGGAATTTCCGGCCGAGCTTGACCGCGTGTACAAAATTACCGACGGTGTGCTTCGCAGCCTGATTATTGCGAAGGACGAAGTGATGGAGGCCGCGCGCCTAGAGAACGCCGCCAAGGCGGAAGCCGCACGCGCCGAAGCCGCCAAGGCCGAGGCCGCACGCGCCGAAGCCCGCGCCGAGGCTGAAAGGGCCAAAGCCGCCGAGGCCGAAAAGGCCGCCGCTGCCGCCGCCCAGCCCGAGGAAACCCCCGCCGTGGAGCCTGCGGCCGAAGAAGCCGCCGCGGCCCCCGAAGCCAAAGAGGAAGCCAAGGCCGAGGAAACCAAACCCGAAGAGGAAAAGCCGGCCCCCAGTGAGGCCGCCGCCGAGGACAGCAAGGAACAGGAGGCCGCCAAGCCGGCGGAGCAAGAAGCGGAGGGCGAGTGAGATGCTGAATGTGATTGCCGTTATGGGACGCCTTGTAGCCGACCCCGAGTTGCGTAAAACCACCACCGGCATCAGTACCACCACTTTCACCATCGCTTGCGACCGCAATTTTGTGAAGGCGGGCAGCGAGCGGCAAACCGATTTCTTCGACATTGTCGCCTGGCGCAGCACTGCCGATTTTGCCTGCAAATACTTCAAAAAAGGGCAGCTTGTGGCGGTGAACGGCTCGCTGCAAACCCGCAGCTATGAGGACAAGAACGGCGTGAAGCGCAAGGTGTACGAGATAGTGGCCGACAACCTGCATTTCGCCGATTCCAAGGCCTCCGGCGCCTCTCAGGGCGCACAGGCCCCCGCCGCCCAGCCGGCGGCTCCCCGCGCCCTGCCGCAGGAGCCGGAGAGCTACTCCGCCGGCGCCCCCGAAGATTTCGCCGTGATAGACGATTCGGCGGACCTTCCATTCTAACTTAATTGATGCGGCCCCTGTGCCGGGGCCAGAAAGGTAAGACTATATGGCTTACGAAAGAAATGAGAGAGGCGGCCGTCCCGGCGGCCGCGGACGCCGCAAGGTGTGCAGCTTCTGTGTAGACCGCGTGCCCTACATCGATTACAAGGACATTGCCCGCCTGCGCAAGTATACCTCCGAGCGGGCCAAGATTATCCCCCGCCGGGTGACCGGCACCTGCGCGAAGCACCAGCGGGAGCTCACCATTGCCATCAAGCGCGCCCGTCATTTGGCCCTGATGCCCTATGTGAGCGATTAATTTAACTTTTTCAAGCAAGCTGCCCTGATATTATGTCAGGGCAGCTTTTATTTTTCACAATATTTTCCTTATGTTTTTCTTGCATTTTTTCAACTCATGTCTATAATGGTATATGAACAGATAATTTGCTATTTGTCTTGTCACGCTAAAGAAAGGAAGAAACTGCAATGGATGCCAAAGAACGCCGCACAGAACTATTGAAGCTGCTGCAAATGGACATTAAGCCCATGAGCGCCAACAACATTGCCGACCGTTTCGGGGTCAGCCGCCAAATTATTGTGGGGGACATTGCCCTTTTGCGCGCCGCCGGGAACGACATACTGGCCACGCAGAGCGGCTATGTGCTCAATAAGCCCGGCGACGGCCTCAGCGACGACAACGACAGCTATGTGCTCTCCTGCCGGCACGACAAAAGCCAGCTTGAGGCCGAGCTGTACGCCATTGTGGACAACGGCGGCGCCCTGCTGAGCGTGAGCGTTGAACACCCCATCTACGGCAACCTCAGCCAGCCGCTCAGCATCGCCAGCCGCTACGACGCCGACACCTTCCTGAAGAAAGTGGCGATGTCCGGGGCCGCGCTAATGTGCAGCCTCACGGACGGGGCGCACCTGCACACCATCCGCTGCCACAGCCCCGAAGCCTACCGGCGCATCCTGGCCACCCTGCGCGAGAAGAACATTCTTTATACAAAATAGTTGTAATCACATTATTCTGACATATTCTGGCTGCGCAGTTTGTTCCAGCGGCGGTTCCAGATAAGCCCGGCGTTGTATTTGATTTTGACGCCGATTTTGCGCAGCACCTGTTTCGCTCCGCCGGCGCGGTACTCCTGCCCGGCATAGCGCAGGCTGCGCCGCACAAAGCTGTCCTTCTCGCGGCGGGCCAGCTTTGCCGTGCAGGCCAGCAGGCGGTCGTTGTGAACCTTGGCAAAGTGGGAAAGCGGACGCCGGTAGGCCGCCGGGCGGCCCTGGCTGAAAATATTGAGCAGGAATTTTTCCATTTCGGCGTAGCGTTTTTCCACATAGCCCTCTTCTAAAAACAGGGGCTGATTAATCATATCAAGGTACAATTCGTCGTTTTGGTCGATTTCTATCACCCGCTGCGCCGCCTCTTCAAGGCTGGCAAAATCGCCCACGTTGACGAAGCACTTGGGGTTGAAGGTTTGGGTGATGGTGGGGTCGCCAAAATAGATGGGAATGCTGCGGGCCAAAAAAGCGTGCTTGATTTTCTCGGTGACGAAGCCCGGCAGGGCCACACTGTCGAAGGCGACGGAGAACTTGCACTTCGCCTGGAAGGCCATCTTCTCCTCGTAGCTTTGGGCGTACCAGTCGCCCGGCATATTATTTTTGTAGCGGCCGGCGCACTCCACCCGGCGGTGCTGGCGCAACAGCTCCATCATCTTCACGCGGCGTTCACCGTCGCCCGGGTGATTATAGATGAAATTGCAAAAATAAGGTTTGTCTTTTAAATCTTCTTTGCTTAGCTTGTTCAAATGCTGCCTATCCATGGCGCGGGCATCGGTGCAAAAAAGCCACAGGGGAAAGCGCAGATATCGCTCGCCGTAATCCATGTAATCGTAGCTGGTGGCGTAGTCGAAAAGGTTAAAATCGGGCATGAAGTTTTCGTTCGAGAACATCAGCCGCACGCCTTCATAGGCGTTGTGGCCGTAGGGCTTGCCAAAAATAGAGCACAGCAAAAAATCCGGGTCCTCGGCCAGTTCCACCCGGTAGTGCTTTTCCATCACCTCGCGGATGATGCTGGCCTTTCCGGCAATGTCTTTGCATTTGCCGAAATAATTCACTTTGAGGGCCGGTTTCTCGCTCAAACCGATACTACACCACCTTGGGAATCGCTATTGCCTTCACCGGGCAGTTGTTCACGCATTCCCGGCAGCCAACGCACTTATCCAGATTGATGCGGGCCACATTCTCTTTCACCTTAATGGCTCCCTCCGGGCACACCTGCTCGCACTTTTTGCAGCCGATGCAGCCGGCGGTACACTGCTTACGGGTAAGCGCGCCTCGGTGGTGGTTGGCGCACATCACCACGGGCTTCTCGCTCACCTCGCGAATCCAAATCACCCGCTTGGGGCAGGCCTCCTCGCAGGCGCCGCAGCCGGTGCATTTTTCGGGGTTCACGCGGGCAAGGCCGTTTTGTACCTCAATGGCGCCGAACTTGCAGGCGGCGGCGCAGTCTCCATAGCCCAGGCAGCCGTAGGGGCAGCTGGAAGAGCCCCCGTGAAGCGCCACGTTGGCGGCGCAGGAGGCCAGGCCCGCGTACACATATTTTTCGCCCGCGTGCTCCAAAGAGCCCTGGCAGGCCACAATGGCCTTGCGCTGGGCCACCTCGCCCGCCTCGGTGCCCAAAATATCCGCCACGGCAGCGGCTACGTCGGCGCCGCCGGGCACACACAGGTTCACCGGGGCTTTATCCGTCACCATGGCATTCGCGTAATCGGCGCAGCCGGCAAAGCCGCAGGCCCCGCAGTTGGCGGCGGGCAGGGCCTCGGCCACAAGGCCCACGCGCTCGTCCACCTCAACGGCCATGTACTGCGAGGCCAGCACCAAAATGCCGGCCCCCACAAGGCCCGTAACCGCCACGATAACCACTGCCAATAAAACACTCATAGGCTATTTCCTCCCAGGGGCGCGGCGCCTTTGCCGGGCATCCCGCCGCTGTGCTCTCGCAAATCACTCTCTTGCGCTTTTACGCCGTAATGCCGAACAGGCTCTCCAGCATGCCTCCAAAGCCCATGAAGGACAGGCTGCTGATGGCGGCCGCCACCAGTGTGATGGGCAGGCCCTCGAAGCTTTTTGGGGGCCTCGCGCGGTCCAGCGCGCGGCGCACGCCGGTGAACAGCACCATGGCCAGGCCGAAGCCCACCCCTGCCCCGGCGGCGCACACAAGGGCCTCGGGGTAGGTGTAGTAGGGGGCGGCGGGGTCCACCAGGCTGGCGGTTTCAATGTTCAGGATGGTAACGCCCAGCACGGCGCAGTTGGTGGTAATGAGGGGCAGGTAAATGCCCAGCGCCTTGTACAGCGGCGGCACGAAGCGGCGCAGGGCAATTTCCACAAGCTGCACCAGCACCGCTATGATGAGGATGAAGCAGATGTTGTTGAGGTAGGCGAGGCCGTTTGGCACCAGCAAATAGGTGTACACCGGCCAGGTGGCCGCCGTGCTCATCACCATCACAAAGACGACGGCCACGCTCATGCCGATGGAGGAATTCAGCTTGCCCGATACGCCTAGGAAGGGGCAGATGCCGAGGAACTTCACCAGCACGTAGTTGTTCACCAGAATCATGGAGAAAAAGATGAAGGCCAGCTTCATACCCAGCATTTACTCCACCCCCTTTTCCGGGCATTGCTCCGCCGAGGGGCAGGCCCCGCACACGGCTTCGCGGCTTTGTTTGCCGCCGCCGGTTTTGGCCTCGACGAAGAAGGCCAGGGCCATGAAGCAGCCGAAGACGAAGAAGCCGCCCGGCGGCAGTATCATCACGCTCATGGGGGCCACGGCCTCGGGCAGCACCTGATAACCCAGCAGCGCGCCCGCGCCCAGAAGCTCGCGCACGGCGCTCATAAGGGTGATGACCAGCGTGAAGCCAAGGCCCATGCCGAGGCCGTCCAGCGCCGAGAGGCCCACCGAGTGCTTCGAGGCGAACATCTCGGCCCGGCCCAGGATGATGCAGTTCACCGTGATGAGGGGCAGGTACACGCCGAGGGCGCTGTTCAGCGCGGGCATATAGGCGCGAATGAGCATATGCACCAGCGTGACGAAGGACGCGATGACGACGATGAAGCAGGGCAGGCGCACCTGCGAGGGGATGTACTTGCGCAGGGCCGAGATGACGACGTTTGAGCAAACGAGCACAAAGGTGGCAGCCACGCCCATGCCAAGGCCGTTGAACACCGCCGTGGTGACGGCCAGCGTGGGGCAGGTGCCCAGCACCAGCCGCAGCACCGGGTTTTCTTTCAGCAGGCCGCTCACCAGCACCTTTACGGGGCTTTTTGTCTTTGTCTTGTCCATCAGGCCGCCTCCTTTGCCAGCGGCAGGGCCGCCAGGGCATTGTTCACGGCTTGCGTCACCGATGCGCTGGAATTGGTGACGCCGGCCACAGCGTCCACCTGTACGGGCGCGCTTTGGCCCACAAAGCTTTGCATGAAGCCCGCATCGGTCATCAGCGTTGCGCCGTACTGTTCGCTTTCGCCCGAGGTGTCCAGCCACAGGCCCCGTATCACGCCGCTTGCGTCCATGGCCACGGCGGCCAACAGGGGCTTGCCCGCGCTGTCCCATCCGTTGGGCATTTCGCCCACGATGATGTAGTTCCCGGCCTCGCTGCGCCAGGCGTCCTTCTGCACGCCGGGCGCCGAGAGCGCGATGGGCCTGAGTGTTTCGCCCGGCAGAAGATAGGCGGGCATTTCCTCAAAGGGCACGGCGGCGGTGTTTTGGCCCAGCACCTGGCTTTGGTAGGCCGCCACGGCGGCGTTCACCGCGTTCACCGCCGCCCCGGTGGAAATGGTGGCGCTGGCTATTTTGTCTATATCTCCCATGGAGAGAGCGGCGGCGGGCCGCCCGGCGAACTGGGCGGCGAAGCCCGGCTCGCTTACCAGCTTTTGGCCCAGGCCCGGCGTCTCGTTGTTGGCCGGGAAGCTCACCCCGGCGATGGCGCCGCTTTGCCCGAAGGCCACCAGCGCCGGCACCTGGCCGCCGTAACCCCGGCCGTAGGCCTCGATAACCCAGCCCGCGCCGTTCGCGGCGCGGTACAGGGCCGTCACCTCGCTGAGGCCCGCCTGGGGCGACACTTCTTCAAAGGAATCGGCCTCGGGCAGCAGCCGGCGCATGGCGGCGTCGGCCTCGGCCTTGGCGTTGGCCTCTATTTGGGGCGCGGTGAGGGCGTTCGTAAGCCCCAGCAAAAGGCTGGTGACAAGGCAGATGGACACCAGCGCCACAACGGGCCGCAGGATGGGCTGCCAGATATAGCTTATGAAATGCTTGCGGCGGGCTTCCTCCCAGTCCAGCTGTTCCTGGGTTTTGGGGGGCTTGGGCGGGCGGGGAGGCCGGGGTTCTTTTTTCACGGCGGCCATTGGGGGCAGCGTGTTGCCAAGGTTCTCGGCGCTGTGTTCCTGCTCGTTCATTATGCCGCCTCCTTCCTGCCGCGCCGCATACCCATGGGCCGCTGGCGGAAAATGGCGTTCAGGTAGGGCACCAGAAGGTTGCACAAAAGCAGCGCGTAAGACACGCCCTCGGCCATGTTGCTCCACTCCCGCATGGCCACGGTGAGCAGGGCCAGCAGTAGGCCGTACACCACGCGCCCTGCGCGGGTGTAGGGCGAGGTGACATAGTCCGTAGCCATGAAGAAAGCCCCCAGCAGCAGCCCGCCGCTGAGCATATAGGCCAAAAGGCCCGGCGCCAGCACCGGCAGGCTTAGCCCCGCGCCAAGGTCCAGCGAGAGCTTCAGCGCGAACACGCCGCCGATGTAGCACAGCGGGATAATCGGGCTGATGATGCGGGTGAAGATGAGGAACAGCCCGCCTATTATCAGGGTAAGGGCGCAGGTTTCGCCCAACGCGCCGCCGTGGGTGCCCAGCAAAAGGTCTATCATCGGCAGGCTGCGCCCGGCGGCCAGCGGCGTTGCGCCGGCCAGGCCGTCCACCCCGGCAAAGCCGGGGGGATAAACGTAGTTAATCATGCTGCCGGTGAAGGAGAGCTGCAGCACCATGCGGCCCACCAGGGCCGGGTTTGCGAAATTCAGCCCGAGGCCCCCGAAAAGCTGCTTTGCCACCACGATGGCCACGAAAGCGCCGATGGTGGCCATCCACAGCGGGAAAGCCGGGGGCAGGTTGAAGGCCAAAATTATGCCCGTGACCACGGCGGAAAAATCGCCCACCGGCACGGGCTTCTTCATTATAATACAATACAAAGCCTCGAAGCCCACGCAGGCCGCCACCGTAACGCCGCACAACAGCAGCACCCGCCAGCCGAAAATGAGGGTGGAGGCCGCCAGCGTGGGCAGCAGGGCCACCACCACCCCCAGCATGATGAAGCGGGTGCTGTAGCGGGCCGTGATATGGGGAGAGGCGGAAACGATTAGCCGTTGCTCGTTCATTTTTTCGCCTCCTTCAGCCACAATTGGCGGGCCAGCACCGCGCTGGGGGCCAGCAGGCGCTTGGCCGGGCACACATAACTGCACACGCCGCAGCCCATGCACACCTCGGCGCCAAGCTTGCCTAAAAGGGCAACATCCTTCTTTTCGTAAGCCTCTGAAATTTCCACGGGCGAGAGGTACACCGGGCAGGCGGAGATGCAGCGCCCGCAGCGGATGCAGGGCCCCGGCGCCGCAAGGCTGAGTTCCTCTTTCGTGAGGGCCAGCACGGCGTTGCTTTGCTTGAGGATGGGGAAAGCGTCGTCGGCCATGGCCACGCCCATCATGGGCCCGCCCACCAGCAGCTTTGCCGGAACCGAGCGATAGCCGCCGCAAAACTCAATGACATCGGCAATGGGAGTGCCGATGATGGCCTCCACGTTCTTCGGCTCCACCACCGCGCCGCCGTCCACGGTGACACGCCTTTGCATCAGCGGCAGGCCGCTGGCCAGGTAGCGCCCGATGACGGACACCGTGGTGACGTTGAGCACCAGCACGCCCACGTCGGCGGGCAGGCCGCCTCCGGCGGGCACCTCGCGCCCGGTAACGCTGTGTATCAGCACCTTCTCCGCGCCCTGGGGGTAGCTGGTGGGCAGGGGCACCACCTGCAGGTCGGGGTCTCCCTTGGTGAGGCTGAACATCAAATCCATTTCCTCGGGCTTGTTGCGTTCCACGCCAATGCGCACCTTGGGGATGTTCAGGTAGCGTTTCACCGCCATGAGGCCGGTGATAACGGTGTCGCCGAATTCCAGCATCTCGCGCCCGTCGGTGGTGATGTAGGGCTCGCACTCGGCGGCGTTGATGATGAGGGTATCGATGCCGTTTGGGTTTTTGGGGCTGAGCTTCACCGAGGTGGGAAAGCCCGCGCCCCCAAGGCCAACCAGCCCGCAGGCGCGTACCGCCGCGATGAAGCTCTCCCTGTCGTGCACCTCGGGCGGGCCGATGGACGGGTCGATGGTCTGCTGGCCGTCGGGCTTTATCACCACCGCCTGCACAAAGGCCCCGCCGGGAGACAGTATCTGTTCGATGCCCTCCACCACGCCGGACACGCCGGAGTGGATATCCGCCCCCACAAAGCCCTGGGCCTGGCCCACCGCCGTGCCCACGTCCACATGGTCGCCTTTTTTCACCAGCGGCAGGCAGGGCGCGCCAATATGCTGCTGCATGGGCAAAATGATTTTGCCCGGCAGCGGCATGGTGGCCGTGGCGAGGTGCTGGGTGCCCTTGTGGTGCGGCACGGCGCAGCCCCTGCCCCAAGACCTGAGTTTATTCAGCATGAAATCTCCTCCCGCCGCCGGGCATCAGGGAATCCGTCGCCGGCTGCATCGCCCCCCGCGGCCGCGCGGGCAAGGCTGTGCCCGCATCACTAGTTAATTGTATGCAAACGCCGAGATACTGTCAACCAATATCTTGTCTGCGGTGCTTTCGGCGGCGCTGTCACAACCACTGCTATAGGCACTTTTACTTTGGCGCGGGGTATGGTATACTGTGCTCAAAGAGTTGGCGGAAGGGGTGGATTCGCGGTATGCCGGAGGCTTTCCCTGTCAGCGTCAGCCGGGCGCCGCTGGTGGCAGACACGCTGCCCGCCCTTAAAACCGCCCATTTCGTGCACGGGGAGGCCCTCGCCTCCCGAGACGTGGCGAAGGTGTACACCTACGCCCGGCTGTACGCTTTGGGCGGCGGGCTTCGGCTCAGCCTTTTCGCTTTCGAGCGCCAGCCCGCCCCCGAAAGCCGCGTGGCCTTCGCCTTTGGGGGCAACGGCGGCCGCTTGGCACTGGTGACGCTGGCGCCCGGCGGGGCCGAGCTTGCGTTTTTGCCGCGCGAGCCCGCCCCATCCCTGTGGCCCCAGCCGGCGGGCGCGGCGCTTGAGGCCGAGCCTTTTGCCGGGGTGGACGAGCAGGGCTGGTACTGGGGCGCGCAACTGGCCCTAAGCCCTAAAGACGCCGCCGGCGCGGGCTGCGACTTCACCCGGCCCGGCAGCTTTTACGGCGCGCTGTACAAATACCGCACCGATAACGAGGCTTTTGGCTGCTCGGTGCGCGCGGGGCAGCCCCCGCTGGATTTTTCCGCCTTTGGCCGCTTTGAAATTCTTTTGTGATACGGGAGAAAACATCATGATTAAAACCATCTTCAAGGCCTTCTTCAAGGTGCTGCTGGCGCTGGGCGCCGTGTTCGCCGTCGTTTCCATCCTCCAGTATTTTGAGGAGGGCCGCGACGACTACATTGAAATCTACAACAGCGACGACTGTGACTGCGATTAAACTTTCGATTGGAGCGTAACCCATGGCGAAGAACAGCATCCTCCGCAGCGGCGGCAACGGCCGGCGCAGCAGCTGCGTGGCCCACGGCGGCCTTGTGTACCTCAGCGGCATCACCACCGTAGACCTTTCCGCCGATGTGGGCGGCCAGGCGCGTGACGTGTTTGCCCAGATAGACAAGCTGCTGGCGGCCAACGCCAGCCATAAAACCCGCGTGCTGAGCGCCACCGTCTACCTGGCCTCCATGGCCGACTATGGCGACTTCAACGCCGCCTGGGACGAATGGGTCACCGACGCCTTCGAGCCCGCCCGCAGTGTGGTGCAGGCGGGCCTGGCCCTGCCCGAATACCGCGTGAAGGTGTCCCTGATAGCCGCGCAGGAGTAGCATTTCAAAGCAACAAAAAGGGCCGGGCGCGTTGCGCCCGGCCCTTTTTGCTGCTTTTTTCACTCACACCGCCGGGGGCGATTGCTCGTAGTAGTGGCTGCCCTCAAGGTACAGGTGGGCGTGGCGGCGGTTGTAAGCCGTGTGGGTTACAAGGTACTCCAGCCAGGCGGCGTAGCCCGAGGGCTGCATATGGAAGCCGTCGGAGGTGACGCCGTAGTCCCTGCGCATATAGCCGTCCTCGGCGGCCAGGGCCTCATGCAAATCAAGATAATACATATCCTTCTCCCAGGCCATCTTGGCCAGGGCGTTGTTCAGCGCGGCCATGCGCGCGTTGTCAAAGCGGTGCTCAAAGCCCGGCAGCACCGGCGTGATGGACTGGATGTAGAAATTCACCTCGGGGTGCAGCGCCGCGCGCATGGCGTCCAGCATTTCGCTGTAGTAGGCCAGCAGCACCTCGTCGTCGGCAATGTTCACCATGGCGTTGGTGCCCAGCAGCACATACACATTGTCCGGCTGGCTGGCCACCAGCGCGTCCATGGGTATCTCCTGCGTGCCGTCGGGCCGGGTTTGCAGCGAGCCGTCGTAGATAGCCTTGGGGCTGGCGCCCACATAGGCCACATATTTGGCGTTTGGGATGGTGCCCCAGCTTTGCAGGCCGATGGTGAGCGAATCCCCCACAAAAGTAACCGTGTCGAAATACTGCATATCCACCCGGCCGTTCTCGGGCCGCGCAATCATGCGGCTGTCGGTGGCCACCAGCTGCATGGCCTCGGCGTCCTGCTGGGCCGGGCCGATGAAGTTCCAGCTGGCGCGCTCCACCCGGGGCAGGGAGGCCAAGGGCTCCCTCATGCCCTCGGGCAGGCTTTGCGCGCCGGGGGCCGCCACGGGCGCGGCCGGGGTGTCGTCGGGCGCGGGCAGCAGGCCCTCCCGGCCCTCTATCCATCCGGTGATAACCCAGGCCAGGCCCAGTATAACCACAATGAGCAACACAAACACCAGCGCGCGGCGCACGGCCCGGCGCGCGCGGCGGCGGCGCTTTTTGCTCGAGTGCTTGCGCACATCCCCCGCGGGGGGCGCGCCGGCGGCCCCGGCGCGGTAGGTATAGCCCTCGCCGGGGCGGGCGGGCGGTCTCTTTTGTTCGTTCATGGCTTCCTCTTTATGAAACTCATGGGTGTCAGGCAGCCCCTTCTTCGGGCTGCGGGGTCTGGGCGTAGAAGTGCTCTCCCTCCTGATACAGATGGGCGTGGCGGCGATTGTAGGCCGTGTGCGTCACCAGATACTCCACCCAGGCGGCATAGCCGGCGGGGCGCATATGGAAACCGTCGGAGGGCGCGCCGAAGTCGGCGCGCATATAACCGTCGCCCCGGTTCAGGGCCTCGTGCAAATCAAGGAAATACATGCCCTTCTCCCAAGCCATTTGGGCCAGGGCGTCGTTCAGCCCGGCAATGCGCTCGTTGTTGAAACGGTGTTCAAAACCCGGCAGCACCGGCGTGATGGACTGCACATAAATATCCACCTCGGCGTGCAGCGCGGCGCGCATGGCGTCCAGCATTTCGCTGTAATAAGCCAGAAGGGGTTCGTCGGCCATGCCCACCATGGCGTTGGTGCCCAGCAGCACATACACATTGTCCGGCTGGTGGGCGGCCAGGGCCTCCATGGGCACCTCCCGCGTCCCGTTCAAAAGAGTTTGGATGGAGCCGTCGTAAATTTGCTTGGGGCTGATGCCCTTGTAGGCGCAGTAACTGGCGTTTGGCAGGCCCTGGGTGTAAATTTGCAGGCCCTGGGTGATGGAATCCCCCACAAATACGGCGGTGTCGAAGTAGGAAAGGTCTACCCGGCCGTTTTCCGGCAAGGCCAGCATCTGGCTGGAAGGCGTGGTGAGCGGCACCACGCCGCCGCCCTCCACAGGGGTCTCGGTGTTCCACCCGGTGTTGTCTATGGCGGGCGCCTCGGGCTCGGGCACGGGCGGTGGCGCGGGCTCGATGGGCGGCAGGGCCTGGGGCAGCACGGGGTTGGCCGCGGGCGAGGGTTCTGGCCGGGTGCGCAGGTCCCGGCGCTCGAAGATGTAAACCAGGCTGAAGGCCGCGCCCATCATTACGGCCAGGGCCAGAAGCATCACGATAAAGCGCCTGAATCCCCGCTTTGCGCGCCCCCGCCTTTTGCGGGTGTCGTAGCTTTGCGGGGCGGGCGCGGGCGGCGCGGGGCGGCCCTCGGCCCGGTAGGCATAGGCGGAGTTTGGGCTGCCGCCGTGCGTGTTGTGTGTACCGTAATGGTTGGTTGTGTCTTTATGGTTCAAAACGTACCTCGTGTAATGGGTGAGATGATAAGAACCTGTATTCACAGCGGGGAATGCCGGTTCTAAGCCCCGGCTGGGACTTATGTTTGGTTTATTATACGGCAAAAAACCGGGGAATTCAACTTTGGCGGTCGCTAGTTGCTCGTTATGGCCAGATTTCTTCGTAGGGTCGATTCACGAATCGGCCGGCGTTATCACCAAGCTATGGAACGGGCCGCCGAAGGCGGCGGCCCCTACGCGGCAATCACGCGCTATCGAACTTCGCAGGGGACGCCCCCTTGGGCGTCCCCTGCGTCCCCTTTTGCGTTCTGCGCAAGGTGCGGGCGACCGAGGACGGTCGCCCCTACTACAAGGGGACATTTATAGTTTTTCATGTCATTCTGAGCGAAGCGAAGAAGCTTTCTTCTATATTAAAGCGTTTGACCAATGATTCTTCGCCGCTTCGCTCCTCAGAATGACCCTAATAGCTAACAACTAAATAATTATCAACTATTTGACTTTTTTACATAAACAGGCTAAACTGAAAGCAATCCAAATTGGAACTGTGTTTCATTTTGACAGGATTGACAGGGAGGGCCGGTGTATGCAGCGCCCCGCAAGCTACAAAACCAAACAGAGCGAGGCCATTCTCGGCTACATTGCCTCGCTGGGCGGCAGCCATGTTACCGCCGCGCAGATAGCCGCGCATTTCAGCGCGCAGCAGCGTCCCATCGGCCGCGCTACCATCTACCGCCACCTTGAAAAGCTGGTGGCGGGCGGCCAGGTGCGCCGCTACACCACCGACGGCCTGGCCGGCGCCTGTTACCAGTACACTGGCGGCGGCCAAGACTGTCACAAGCATCTGCACCTGAAATGCGAGAGCTGCGGCGTCATTCAGCATCTGGACTGCGGGATGCTGAGCGAAATAGAGCGGCATATATTGAGCGAACACGATTTTGAGATGAACGCGCTGAAAACCGTGCTTTACGGCAGGTGCAAGGCCTGCTGCAAAGCACCTTAACAACGGAGGATTTGCTATGAAACGCATCACCAGCATTCTGCTTGTATTGCTATTGTGCATTCTGCCGGCCGCCGGCTGCACCCAGGCCGCAGCGCCGGCCGGCGCCGCGCTCAGCGTGGTGTGCAGCATTTTCCCCCAATACGATTGGGCCCGCCAGATACTCGGCAGCCGGGCCGCCAATGTAGATTTGACCCTGCTGTTAGATGAGGGCATCGATCTGCACAGCTTCCAGCCCTCGGTGGAGGACGTGCACAAGATTTCCACCTGCGATTTGTTCATTTACGTGGGCGGCGAATCCGACGCCTGGGTGGACGACGCGCTCAGCCAGGCCGAAAACCCGGACATGGTTGTCATCAACCTGCTGGACACGCTGGGCGCCGAGGCGAAAGCCGAGGAAATTGTAGAGGGCATGGAAGACGACGAGGAGCACGACCACGCCCACGAAGAGGGGGACGACCACGAGGAAGGCGAAGCCCACGAGGAGGGCGAGGCCCACGAAGAGGGTGAGCACGAGGAAGAACACGCAGGCGAAGAGGAACACGAGCACGAGGGCGAAACGGTGTACGACGAGCACGTGTGGCTCTCGCTGAAAAACGCCGAGGTTTTCTGCGCGGCCATCGCCGAGGCGCTTTCCGGCCTGGACGCCGAGGGCGCCGAAACCTACCGGGCAAACCTTGCCGCCTACACCGGGGAATTGCGGGCGCTGGACGGCGAATACCGCGCGGCGGTGGACGCCGCCCCGGTGAAAACCCTGCTGGTTGGCGACCGCTTCCCCTTCCGCTATATGGTGGACGATTACGGCCTTTCTTACTACGCCGCCTTCCCCGGCTGCTCCGCCGAAACCGAGGCCAGCTTCGAGACCATTGTCTTCCTGGCGGACAAGGTGGACGAACTGGGCCTTTCCTGCGTGGTGGTAACGGAAAGCGCCGACCAATCCATCGCGGAAACCATCGTCGCGAACACCACGGCGCAGAACCAGCCCGTTCTTGTGCTGAACGCCCTGCAATCCGTCACCACCGAGGAAGTAGACGGCGGGGCCAGCTATCTCTCCCTGATGCAAAGCAATCTGAGCGCGCTGAAAGACATTTTAAAATAAGGCAACAAGGCAATCAACAAGCTTAGCGATGAATAACCCAGCTATCTTGTCATCCTGAGCGTAGCGAAGGATCTTTCCCTATATATAACCGTACATTGCCCAACTCAAAGATTCTTCGCTTCGCTCAGAATGACAATAAATCAGTGATTCCCAACGAGGTTAACCCATGCCGCAACTGGCCTGCCAAAACCTGTCGCTTGGTTACGACGGCAAAACCGTGCTTTCCGGCCTCAGCTTTGAGGTAAACGCCGGGGATTTCCTGTGCATTGTGGGGGAAAACGGCTCCGGCAAAAGCACGCTGGTGAAAACCCTTCTAAGGCTGAAATCCCCGCTGGCCGGGCGCGTCGTTCGAGGCGAGGGGCTGAGGGGCGATGAAATTGGCTACCTGCCCCAGCAAACGGTGGTGCAGAAGGACTTCCCCGCCTCGGTGCTGGAAATTGTGCGCTCCGGCTGCTTGAACCGGCGCGGCCTGCGCCCCTTTTACAGCCGGCGCGAAAAGCTAATGGCCGAAGAGGCCATGGCGCGCTTCGGCGTGGCCGCGCTGGCCGGGGAGTGCTATCGCGAGCTTTCCGGCGGCCAGCAGCAGCGGGTGCTGCTGGCGCGGGCCCTTGTGGCCGCCGGGCAACTGCTGATGCTGGACGAGCCGACCGCCGAGCTTGACCCCAAGGCCTCGGCTGACACCTACGCCCTGCTGAAAGAGCTGAACGGCGGCGGGCTGACTATTATTATGGTATCTCACGACCTCGCCGCCAGCCTTGCCTGCGCCTCCCACATCCTGCACCTGGGGGGCGGCAGGCCGCCTTATTTCGGCACGGCGGCGGAATACGCCGCCAGCGAAACGGGCCGCGTATATACAGCACTGGGAGGTGGCGGCGCATGACGGAAATCTTCGGTAAAATCGCGCTGTATTTCCAGCATCCCTTCGTGGTGTACGCCATGATTGTGGGCGTGCTCATCGCGCTGTGCTCATCGCTTTTGGGCGTTACGCTGGTGCTCAAACGCTTCTCCTTCATCGGGGACGGGCTATCCCACGTGGCCTTCGGGGCCATCGCCATTGCCACGGCCATGAACCTGACGAACAACTTTCTCCTGGTGCTGCCCATCACCATCGGCTGCGCCATATTGCTATTGCACACCGGGCAAAACACCGTCATCAAGGGCGACGCGGTCATCGCCATGATTTCAGTGGGCGCGCTCGCCATCGGCTACCTTGTGATGAACCTGTTCTCGAAATCCTCGAACCTTTCGGGGGACGTTTGCGCCACGCTTTTCGGCTCCACCTCCATCCTCACGCTTTCGGTGACAGAGGTGTGGCTTTGTGCTATACTGTCGGTGTTGGTGGTGGCGGTGTTCCTTTTGTTCTATCACAAAATCTTCGCCGTCACCTTCGACGAGGACTTCGCCACGGCAACGGGCAACCCTTCGCGGCTGTACAACCTCTTGCTCGCCGTCGTCATCGCCGTCATTATTGTGCTGGCCATGAATTTGGTGGGCTCGCTGCTGATTTCCGCGCTGGTGATATTCCCCGCCTTATCGGCCATGCGCGTATTTAAAAGCTTCCGCTCGGTCACGCTGTGCTCGGTCATTCTCTCGGTAAGCTGCGCCGCGCTGGGCATCCTCATTTCCATCGTGGCCGGCACGCCCGTGGGCTCCACCATCGTTGTGGCAGACATTGCGGGCTTCATCCTGTTCAGCGCCGCCGGCTATGTTACAAGGAGAGCCTGAACCCATGAAAAAAACCCTCTGCCTGCTTTTGTGCCTGTGCCTTGCGGCCCTTTGCGCCGCTGGCTGCGCGGGCCAAAGCCCCCCGCCGGAAGCCGGCAGCCTCCTGGCCTCCATCACCGGCGAGGCAAAGCCCCAGCGCCTTGCCGCCGACGCCGCGGCCAGCGCCGCCGGCGCCCCGCCGCCCGCCGCCGGGGCCAGCGGGCCGGAAACCCTCACGCCGGGCGTGGACGTGGACTTGACCGCGCTGAGCAGCACAATGGTATATGCCGAGGTTTACAACATGATGGTGAACCCGGCGGATTACCTTGGCAAAGTGGTAAAGATGCGCGGGGCCTATTACGCCTCTTATTACGATGTGACGCAGGAGTATTACCATTATGTGATTGTCAAGGACGCCACCGCCTGCTGCCAGCAGGGGCTGGAATTTATTTGGAACGGCAGGCACCGCTTCCCCGAGGACTACCCCGCCGACTACACCGAGGTGGAGATGCAGGGCGTGTTCGGCAGCTATGAGGAACTGAGCCAAACCTACTACTATTTGGCCGTAGATGAAATTGTGCTGGTGTGACGGCATAGGTTGGGATATAATAGCTGGTATATTTCGTCCTCCCCCATCGCTGGCGCTGGGCTTTTTTGCTGGCGGCCAGCTATTATTTTTATACTACTCTCTGATTGAAATGCCAAAAAGCCGAACGAGGGATTTTTTCTCCTCGCAAGGCGGAGGAGGGAGGAATACTTGGTGTATTCCGACCGACGAGAACGCGGCGAGGGGAAAAGACCCGCTCAGATGTTTGTCATTTTAGTCAGAGAGTAGTATAAAGAACCCCCTTCGGGCGCTCCGAAGGGGGTTCTTTATTCATCCAAGCTTATTTCACGCTGTCCATATACATAATCAAATCCAGCACCTTGTTCGAGTAGCCCCACTCGTTGTCGTACCAGGCAATCAGCTTCACAAAGGTGTCGGTGAGGGCGATGCCGGCGGTGGCGTCGAACACGCAGGTGCGCGCGTCGCCGATGATGTCGCTGGAGACCACGGCGTCCTCGGTGTAGCCCAGAATGCCCTTCATCTCGCCTTCGCTGGCCTTCTTAATGGCGGCGCAGATTTCCTCGTACTTGGCGGGCTTCTCAAGGTTCACCGTGAGATCCACCACGCTGCCGTCCAGGGGCGGCACGCGCATGGACATACCGGTCAGCTTGCCGTTCAGCTCGGGGATAACCTTGCCCACGGCCTTGGCGGCGCCGGTGGAGGAGGGGATGATGTTGGCGCTGGCCGCGCGGCCGCCGCGCCAGTCCTTCTTCGAGGGGCCGTCCACGGTGAGCTGGGTGGCGGTGGTGGCATGCACGGTGGTCATCAGGCCGTCTTTCAGGCCGAAATTGTCGTTGATAACCTTGGCCAGGGGGGCCAGGCAGTTGGTGGTGCAGGAGGCGTTGGACACGAAGGTCATGTCGGGCGTATACTTATCAAGGTTCACGCCGCATACAAACATGGGGGTGTCGTCCTTCGAGGGGCCTGAATAAACCACTTTTTTGGCGCCGGCATCGATGTGGCCCTGGGCTTTGTCCTTCGAGTGGAAAATGCCGGTGGCGTCCACCACATAAGTTGCGCCCACAGCGCCCCAGGGAATGTCCTTCGGCTCGCGCTCGGCAAAAAACTTCACCTTCTTGCCGTCCACGGTGATGGAATCGTCGTCGTAGGAAATCTCGCCCTTATACTGGCCGTGGATGGTGTCGTAGCGCAGCATATAGGCACAGTAATCCGGCGACATGAAGGGGTCGTTGATGCCCACAAACTCGATGTTGGGGTTCGCGAGGCCGGCGCGGAACACAAGGCGCCCGATGCGCCCAAACCCGTTGATGCCTACTTTGATGCTCATGATGGATAACCTCCTAGCATTTTATCAGAAAAGCGCGGCCCGAAGCGCGGCGCCGCTCCGTTCTTTACCGTTTTGCGCCTGTTAAGTATATATCAATTCGGCAGAAACTACAAGCGTGTGGCCCGAATTTTAACAAAATTCCCTACAGCGAACAGATTAAAGACGCGCAGCGTGAAAAAATTTGTAAAAATGTTGTCGTATGTTGGCGAAACGCTTGATTTAACGCTAGACTTGCCTTCAAACTATTGTTATACTTGTTTTGCTACCCAATATACTGAAAGCGAGCGGCCTATGGCTCAGGAGCTGTTCCAACCCTTTCAGACCGTGCCCTACCCCTGCTACTGGATCTCGGACAGCGGCGATTTTTTGATGAACGAAGCGGCAGGGCATGCCTGCACCCCCTTGTCGGACGAAGAGGCCATGGCGCGAATACTGCGCAACGCCTTGCAGGAGCATCGCCAGAAAGCCGTGTGCGCGGCCCACACGCTGCCGCTGCTTACCGACGCGCTGAGCATGCGCACGCTTACCCTGCTGCCGAACGAAGAGGGCCTGGTGGCCGTGGCTGTGGACGAGCAAACCGCGCCGGTGGAGGCGTTCAGCACCGAAATGCGCGAACCGTTGACCAATATTTTCGCCACCCTGCCGCTGCTCACCAGCCGGCTGGACGATATGGATGTGCGGTATACCGACGAGATACAGGCCAATTGTTACCAGCTTTTGCGCCTGGCCAGCAACCTTGAAAACGGCAGCCGGGTGGAAAAGAAGCTGTTCCACCTTGCCCCGGTAGACGCCTGCGCCCACGTGGACGCCTTGTGCTACAGCGCCAGTTCCGTGTGCCGAGAGCGGGGCATACCCATTGAATGGAGCATGCCTGCCGGGCCGCTGCCCGTGCGGGTGGACAGCCATTTGATGGGCGAGGCCATTCTCAACCTGATACGCAACAGCCTGCAATTCAGCCGGGACGGCAACCACATTTTTGTGAAGCTGGAAGCCGTGGGCGATTACGCCTCGCTGACCGTGGAAGACCACGGCCTCGGCATCCGGCCCGAAAACCTTGAGCACGTTTTCGACCCCTATTATTCCGCTTGCCCCTATGGCGACAGCAGCATCAAGCCCGGCCTTGGGCTGGGGCTTTCGGTGGTGCGGCAAACCATCTGCGGCTTCGGCGGCACCGTCACCATCGAGAGCCGCTTCGGCGAGGGCACCCGCGTACACAGCGCCATCCCCCTGGCCAAGGGCTGCGACAACGTGATGGGCAGCGACCCCGCCGATTACCTGCTGAACCGCTATTCCCCCATTTACGTGCAGCTGTGCGGCTACTGCCGGCTGCCCCACCTGTGAAAAAAGCTTGCATTATTCCGGCCTTGATGGTAATATAATGTTTGTTGCTCTTTACTGTGACTTGACAAATGCAAGGAGGTGTATTCATGCCTAATATTAAATCCCAGAAAGACCGCATGCGGCTGAGTGCCAAGCAGACCGCCCGCAACAAGAGCGCCAAAAGCGCGCTGCGCACCCAGGTGAAAAAGGCCAACGCCTCCATTGAAGCGCATGCCGATAACCAAGCCGAAGTGGTAAAAGCCGCCGTGGTGGCGCTGGAAAAGGCCGGCGGCAAGGGCCTTATTCACAAGAACACCGCCAGCCGCAAGGTGGGCCGCATGATGAAGAAGGCCAACGCCGAGGCCAAGGCCGCCGAGTAACCCAAAACACAAAAAAAGCCCATGGTACACACCGTACCGTGGGTTTTTATAATCCACTGTCATTCTGAGCGAAGCGAAGAATCTTTCCCTTCGTATGAATATGAGCTTTCCGGCTCAAAGATTCTTCGCTTCGCTCAGAATGACTATGAGACATGGCCTAACTTTCCTCCACCCGCACCAGCACCCCGGCGGGGGCGCACAGGGCCCATTCGCCCTCGTGGCTTATCCAGCCAAAGCCCTCGCACAAGTGGTCCGGGCATTGCGAATGGATAAAGCGAACGGCCCCGCCGGCCACCTCCAGCGTCACCGGCAGGGCGGCGTCTATGCGCACAAGGGCGTCTTCGGCGAGGGGCAACGCAAAGCTGCGCCCGGCCTCGGCCCCGGCGGTGACGCTGACGCGCGCCACGGCGCCGGCGCCGCCGCGGGCCAGCACCCACCACAAAAGCCCCGCCGCCAGCAGCGCCGCTGCCAGCAGGGGTTCCCATCTGCGCGCCCACAGGGGCCGGGGTTTTTTATCGGGTTGTTTGTCCATGGCGCTCCTTTGGCGGGCGGCTGCATGGTGTCGTTTTTGAAACTTATAAACAGCGATGTCCCAAACCTTCATAATGGGGCCACCGCCTATCTGTACGCCTTTTGACTATGAACGGCGAAGCGATCGCCCAAAGGGCGATTCCCCGCGTTTTCACGAGCGGCTTCAAAATCCTCTCGATTTTGAAGTGGTTCTAGTATAGCATGTCTTTGTGGGTTTGCAATACAGGTTCATCTGTTCTTAGGTAAACAGTCGTCATGCGCAAACCAAACCACGACCACAATCCTGCCGAAACAGGAATATGGCCGTGTGAATCAAAGTTTAAGGTATTGGCGCCTTGGCTTTTTGTAAGCAAAGAAGTCATGCTAAGGAAGGCTATTTACCACCGGCCATCCCAAAAATAGTAGTCATATCCCGTATGAACGGTATGAGCAGCGTTCAGATAATAGTTTGTAGATCTACTTTCGGCGATAATATACCATGTTGGGTAAAGGGCACTCATCATCCAGTTGTCAACCACATGGTAGTAAGCATATTCAGCACTTACTTGAAAATAGCTAGAGGCAATTGCGCCAATAGCAGCGCCTATTTTACCGCCGAGTGCTGCGCCCAATACTGCAGAGATAATTGAAACGGCCATATTATATATGCGCGAGTTGCCATCCCAGGCGCTTGTTATCCATTCGCCAAGGCCCGGGTCGCCGTCAACACTGGCTGCATCTGCCATCGCTTCATCGATACTTGTTTCTACCAGCGCAACCTCAACATGCCCCTTTGCATCTGTGTTTCTAAGCACAACTATGCCGTTAGGCTGAACGTCGAGAACCTGGCTTTTGGCCTCCGTGTAATTACCTTCGGAATCCATAACATAAAATATGGAGGAAACCTGTGTGAAATCGGCATTGGCATTTTCAACCACCTTGTACTGTTGCCCATTCTCCTTATAGGTGTATACCAAATGGGTGTCGCCGGGTGTCCCCTCAAGGAAAGTCAACTTAGTCCGTGTGTTAGCATCAGTAATGATGGCACCAGCACCACCAGTGGCCGCATACACCGTAGTTGTGAAGGAAAGCGAGAACACCATAACCATAGCGATCAGGCTGGAACACACTTGCTTGATTCGTTTCGACATTAGGAACCTCCTCAATTTTTGTGTGCACAGTTTAACGGCGCCAAAACTTTGATTTTAGCTGTGATTCATCATTCTCAATTTAACTTTTTGCCACAGTTATGGCATATACCTTGCGACGACCACCTAATATTTAGTAGTTTCTTACAATGAGGGCACCGAAGAAAAATGAAACCGAAGATCAAATCAGCTATACATAACATGGTTGCAACAAAAAGCAGTAGGGGTCGGTATAAGTACAAAGCAGGCATAGTTGCCACAGTAACAATGGCAAGTATCAATACTGCAACCCCGTTTAGTATCTTTCTGCTCACCTTTGGATTCATAAAAATCCCCAATACTTACTTGTATGTTTAGTATGATACTCCGTTGTTGTTAAATTGAGCGTATCTTTTTTGTTAAATCCAACTTAAATGTTAAATAAGACTGTAGCTTCCCCACCAAACCCGGGTATTTTGCATTCGCGGGCTTTGTGCTATACTGGTTGGCAGGCGAAACATCTGTGTTCACCGTTCATCGTCTGTGCCACTTATCTTCACCTATTATTTTCATCACTGCGCCGGCGCGGTAAGCCTCCCGCTTGCCTTCGGCGAAGGGAGGACGAAACCTTGGCCGAAACCGAAACGAGAAAACGCGTGTTTAGCGGCATCCAGCCCTCGGGCACCTTCACCTTGGGCAACTATGCGGGGGCCGTGCGGCACTGGGGGCCGCTGCAAGCCGAGTACGACTGCATCTACAGCGTGGTGAACCTGCACGCCATCACCGTGCGGCAGGACCCCGCCGCCCTGCGCCGCGCCACCTTTGAGGCCGCAGCCATGCTGTTTGCCTCGGGCATCTCGCCGGAAAAGAGCATCGTGTTTGTGCAAAGCCAGGTGCCTGCGCACGCCGAGCTAACCTGGGTGCTGAGCTGCAATACCATGTTCGGCGAGCTTTCCCGCATGACGCAGTTCAAGGACAAAAGCCGCAAGCACACCGAGAACGTGAATGCCGGGCTGTTCACCTACCCCATCCTCATGGCGGCGGACATTCTTTTGTACAACGCCCACTATGTGCCCGTTGGGGCCGACCAAAAGCAGCACGTGGAACTTTCGCGCGACATTGCCCAGCGTTTCAACGGCGCCTATTCCGACACCTTCGTGGTGCCGGCCCCTCTCATTCAAAAGCAGGGTGGCCGGATAATGAGCCTGCAAGACCCAATGGCCAAAATGTCTAAGAGCGACGCGAACCAGAACGCCTTCGTCTCCATGACCGACGACGCCGACACCATCCTGCGCAAGTTCAAAAAAGCAGTCACCGACTCTGACGGCCAGGTGCGGCGCGACGAGGCGGCCAAGCCCGGCGTCTCCAACCTCATGACCATCTACGGCATCGTCACCGGGAAGGACGACGCGGCCATCGAGCGGGAGTTCGAGGGCCGGGGCTACGGCGACTTCAAAGAGGCCGTAGGCCAAAGCGTGGCCGAGGCCTTCCGTCCCATCCAGGCCGAGTACGCGCGCATTCTGGCCGATAAGGCCGAGCTTGAGCGCATCCTCGCCGAGGGCGCGCGCCGCGCGGCGCACATCGCCGGGCGCACCCTGCAAAAGGTGTACAAAAAGGTGGGCTTCGTGCAGTTTTAAGCGCAATAGTGGCAGTGGCAAGCCGATTGCCATCGGCTTGCCACTGCCACGTTGTTTTATTATTTTTTAGGCAATTTATCTTTTGCGTCGCGCTCGGCGGGGTCTATGCGTTCCTCGCTGGTTTTAATGAGGTTCAAAAGGCTGGTGGCGTACAGCGGGTAATCGCGCGAGAGGCTCTCGGTGGTCATGGCGAAAGCCGAGCTGTCCTTCATGGCCGGGCCAAGGCCGATGCCCTCGCCCTTCAAAATGGCCCCCACGTTGGCCTCGGCGGTGGCCATGGCCCCGGCGGCGTAGCCGCGCCACACCGCCTCCTTCACCCGGAACATACCGGGGGCGTTCTTGGGCGTATACATGGCGGAACATGCGGTACACCGCCACCATGATAAAGCCGCTCACCTCGCTCACCAGGTTCTTGTCCGGGTTGGCGGCCAATTTATCGTATAAAACGTTCAAGCTGTTCGAGATAAGCTTGCGGTTCAGGGTAGGCAGCACGCTGCCACGGTAGCGGCCATCCTGCCCGGCGGTGCTTTCGGGGGCGGGAATGTCGTCCACGCTGAGGGTGAGGCCGCTGCGGTCTGCGCTGCGGCCCAGCAGATAATCGCAGGACACGCCGTAATAGTCGGCTGCGCGCACCACAAAGTCAAGCCCGCACTCCCTTATCCCCTTTTCGTAGTGTGATAAGAGTGCCTGGGACACGCCGAGTTCCTCGGCAGCCTTTTTTTGTGTGATGCTGCGCTCTTTACGCAGCAGGGTGATGATTCGGCTGAACTGTGACGGCATACCTTAATGATTCTCCCAATCCGCAGTTTTACCCCTTTCGTCGACCGCATTCCCCTTTAGCCTTAGTCAACGTATGGTAAATTATAGCCCAGACAAAACAATTTGTAAACAAGTGCCCCGGTAAAAATTTTACTTGTTTATGCTTATTCTGTCTCCACCCGCAAGATGTGGCCCCCACAGAATTTTATTGGCCCAAATATAGTGGTGTGCACGCATTGCCGGGGAAGCAAAACCGCCTTGAAAGGAAGCCTTCATGAAAACCTACAAGCTGCACCTTGTGCGCCACGGCCTCACCCAGGGGAACCTCGACGGTACCTACGTGGGCGGCGGGCTGGACATTCCCCTGTGCGACGACGGCGCGCGGCAACTGGCCGAAATGCGCCGCCGCTATACCTATCCGCAAGTGGATTTGCTGTTTTGCAGCCCCATGCAGCGCGCGCTGCAAAGCGCCGGCATTCTGTTTCCCAACGCGGCGCGCATGGTGGTGGAAGAGCTGCGCGAGAACGTATTCGGCGAGTTTGAGGGCCGCCGCGTGGCGGATTTGGCCGAGGACGCGCGATTTGCCCAGTGGCTGAACCCCGCCAGCGGCTTTGTACCCGAGGGAGGGGAGAGCGGGCAGCATTTCGCCCAGCGCTGCGCCGGGGCGCTCATCGGCATGTTCGAGCACCAGATGCGCCACGGCATCACCGAGGCGGCCTGCCTCACCCACGGCGGGGTCATTATGTCCATGCTCAGCAAAATGGCGCTGCCCAGAAAGCCCTACGCCGAGTGGATGGCCGACAACGGCGCCGGTTTCACCGTGCAAACCGGCACCGCCATGCTAACGCGCGACCGCCTGGTGGAGGCCGTGGACATTGTGCCAAAAGGTTATCTCGAATAGCTGTTAGTCTTTTAAAGACGCCAACTCTGTGGCTATGGCCGCGGCGATGCGGGCGTTGTTGTACACCAGCTCGATGTTGGCCTCAAGGCTTTTGCCCTCGGTGATTTTCTGGATTTTGTCCAGCAGGAAGGGGGTGAGGGCCTTTCCTTTTATGCCCTTTTCGCCCGCCTCGGCCACCGCCGCCTCGATGACGCCGGAGATGAGAGCCGAATCCATGGAAAAGGCCTCGGGAATGGGACAGGCCACCAGCATGCCGCCCCCAAGGCCCAGCTTGCCTTTCACGAAGAAAGCCTTGGCCACCTCGGCGGGGCTGTCCATACGGTAATCCACCTCGAAGCCGCTTTGGCGGGTGTAGAAGGCGGGCAGTTCCTCGGTGCCGTAGCCAATAACCGGCACGCCCTTGGTTTCAAGGTATTCGAGCGTCAGGCCAAGATTGAGGATGGACTTGGCCCCGGCGCACACCACAAGGGTGCCCGTGCGCCCCAGTTCTTCAAGGTCGGCGCTGATGTCCATGCTTTCCTCGGCGCCGCGATGCACCCCGCCGATGCCCCCGGTGGCGAATACGCCGATGCCGGCAAGGCTGGCGATGACCATGGTGGCGGCCACGGTAGTGGCGCCGCTTTGCCCCCGGGCGCACAGCACGGGAATGTCCCTCCGGCTGGCCTTGGCCACGCCGAGGCCGGCCTTGCCAAGGCCGTCGATTTCCTGCGGGCTGAGGCCCGCCTTGAGCCGCCCGCCCAGAATGGCGATGGTGGCCGGCACGACGCCGGCCTCACGCACCAGGGCTTCCACGCGGTTGGCGGTTTCCACGTTTTGGGGGTAGGGCATGCCGTGGGAAATGATGGTGCTTTCAAGGGCCACCACGGCCCTGCCGCCGGAAAGGGCGGCCTGCACCTCGGGTGCGATGTCCAGATACGGGTGAATGATTGACATTTTTGTTCTCCTTTATGTAAGCTCTGTTGCATTACCGTTGTGTCATTCTGAGCGAAGCGAAGAATCTTTTTGGCGATTGGCAAAGATTCTTCGTCGCTTCGCTCCTCAGAATGACAGGGGGATAAAGGCACGGGGTTTCGCGGGGGAGACTGCGTCCTTGATGCCCCGTCCGATGATTATGCTATGGTTCCGGGCGGGCGTTCACGGTTGATTCGTGAATCGAGCCTGCGTTTCGTATCAGGCGCATGGATGCTTCCGCCAGCCAGAGGATGTTTTCCTGCTGCAGCACGGTGTCTCGGGCGGTGTGGATGCGGGAGAGGTAGCGGCCCAGCAAGGGGGCGCGGCGCAGGGCCACCACGCCCACGCCACGGCTGAACATCATTTGGTCCGAGGGGTAAATGGTGAGGGGCCAGGTGTCCAGCAGGGCGGTTTTGGCCTCGCCCGGCGGGAAGGCTGCGGCCAGGGCCGCCATGGCGGCGGCGTCCTTGCGCAGGGCGCCGCGCGGCACAAACAACAAGGTATCGCCCTCGCCCACGCAGTCAAAATTCAGCAGCATCCCGTCCTTGCGCTCGGGGTGCTTTTTGCGGTACTGGCCAGAGCCAAGCAGGCCGAGTTCCTCATTGTCGAAAAATACCAGCGCCACTTCGGCGCGGGCTTCGGGCGGCAGCGCGGCGGCTATTTGCAGCAGCGTCAGCACGCCCGAGGTGTTGTCGTTGGCGTTGTGCGGGTTTGCCGGGCCGCACAGCATCAGTCCGATGACGCCATAGGCCAGCGCCATGCCCGCCAGCAGGCCGGGCAGCAGCTGCCCGCCGCTGAGCCAGGCCACGCCGAATACGGGAATGAACACCACGACCCCGATTACCGCCACAAGGAAAAGCTGGTAAGCCAGGCTCACCGGCAGGTTGCGCGGGGCGAGGAAGTTTGGGAAGGGCAGGCGGGCCGGGGTGTCGTAGTGGGCGGTGAATTGCAGGCGCGCGCCGGGCTGCCCCGCCACCACGTTGTGGTTTTTCACAAGGCTGCCGCTCTCTTCCACCGTCACCGCCCAGCCCAGCGATTCCAGTTCGGCGCGCAGCGCCTCGCGGAAGGCCGCCTTGCGCCGCACGCCCTTGCGCACCGGGTAGGCCTCGAACAGCCGCGCGGCGGCGGGCGCAAGGCGCGAAAGCTCCGGTGGAGCGGCAGGCCGCCTCAATAGCCCAGTTCCTCGTTCACCAGCAGCACGCTAAGGCGGCGCCCGCCGATGAGCTGCCTGTGGATGAGAACCTCGGCGACGCAGATGCGCGCGTCTCCGGTACAATTGGCGCACTGGCCGGTGAGGCCGCAGGGTGTGCTTTTACCCAGGCGGCGGCAGTTGGCCGGGGCGGCCACGGCGTGGTTGCGCCGCCTTGCGGCGGCTTCGTCCGGCACTATCTTGTTGCGGCCCACCACCAGCAGCACCTGCCGCGGGCCGTATAAAATGGCCGCCACGCGGTTGCCCCGGCCGTCCATTTCGTATATCTTGCCGTCCTCGGTGAGGGCGTTGGCCGAGGAAAGGTACCACTGCGCGCCAAAGGCCGCGTGCAGCACGGCTTCGGCATCCGCGCCGGGGGCCTCCCTGTCCAGAAAATCATAGTCCCCGCCGCGCAGCAGGGCCAGCACGCCGGCCTCGGCCAGTGTGACGCTGCCGCCCACGGCCACGGTGCAGCCCGCGGGCAGCAGTTCTTTCACATAGGGGGCCACCTCGGCGGCGCTTTGCACAATGGCCGCGGGGATGCCGTTTCGCTCAAGGGCGGCCTTCACCCGCTCAAGGCGTTTTTCCTCTATGAATGCCAGATGTTCGTCCATGCTGTTGCCTCCTTGTTTTTATCGTTGATTGGAGTTGTTTTTACTTGACCCGCACCCGCCCGATGGGGTACAATGGCTAATAAACAACGGGAGGGCGTTATGGAAGCAGGAACACCGGGGCAGGCGCCCAAGGCGAAGCGCGCGCGCCGCCACTTGTATCGCCACCGCGACGTGAACGGCGGGCAGGCCAGCTTTGCCGCCGGGCTGAACGCCTACAAGCTTATCTGGGTCTTTATCATCGGCAGCTTTTTGGGCGTGGTGTTCGAAACGCTGTACGTCTATTTCATGGACGGCGTGTGGATGCGCCGAAGCGGCATGCTGTACGGCCCCTTCAACCAGATTTACGGTTTTGGGGCGGTGCTGTTCACCCTGCTGCTATACCGCTTCCGCAAAAAGAACGCCTTCGTCATCTTTCTGGCGGCGGCAATTATCGGCCTGGCCTTTGAGTATGCTTGCAGCTGGGTGCAGCAATTGGCCTTTGGCAGCGTATCCTGGGAATACAGCGACATGCCGCTGAACATTGGTGGCCGCACGAACCTTTTTTACGCCGCAGGCTGGGGGCTGATGGGCTTTATGTTCATCACCCACACCTGGCCCTTCCTCTCGGAGATGATTGAGCGCATCCCGAACAGCATTGTGCTGCGGCGGCTGATTCCGGCCCATACCATTCGCATCACCGGCCAAAGCCTCAGCATTGTATGCGCCGCGGCCCTGGCGGCAAACCTGGCCCTCTCGGGGCTGGCGGTGTTCCGCGCCGGGCGGCGGGACGAGGGCGTGCCCCCGGCCACCTTCGTGGGCTGCTGGCTGGATGACGCGTACCCCGACGAGCTGATGGCCGAAAAATACCCGAGCATGACCTTTGTGGGCCGCCTTTCGCCGGAAAACAGCGGGGCTAGCTAGGGCGTGTTGACGCGCCTTTCTGCGTCAACACGCCCTAAACAACACCCGCCCCAAACGCCAGGCCGCGAAGCGGAAGCTGGCGGCGATGAGGCTGCCCTCCACCCAGAGGTAGTGCGGCAAGTTGGCAAGGCGGAAGCGGGGTTTTTGAAGCTTGCCAATAAGCCCCAGCGCCTCGCGGAAGCCCTGGCCCCAGGGCCTGCCGTAGCCCCGCAGGCAGAACACCAGCGTTTTCACCAGATAGCCCGGCAAGAGGAAGGGCAGGTTCAGCAGCAGCATGATAAGCGGCATATTTTTGTAGGGCAGCAAAAGGCTGTTGCGGCCGCTTTGCAGGCTTTTGAAGTTGTTGTAGCGGCCGCCGCCGGCCCCGGCGGTGGTGGCGCTGCCAATGTGCGTGCAGCGGGCCTGCGGGCACAGGGCGTTTTGCCAGCCCAGGCTGTTGGCCCGCCAGCCGATGTCCACGTCCTCGAAGTAGGCGAAGAAATGCTCGTCGAAGAGGCCAATTTCGTCCAGCGCGGCCTTGCGGTACAGCGCCGCGCCTCCGCAGCAGGAGAACACGCGCCGCTGCCTTTGCCAGCGGGCCGCCGGCAGGGCGTTGCCCCGCTGGAAGGGCCAGCCGAAGAGGGTGACGTAGTCCCCGGCGTTGTCGGTAGCGGCGGGCTCGCTGTGGCGCAGCATGAGGGCCTGGGCCGAAAACAGGCGGGGGGCGGCTTCCATGGCGGCAAGCAGCTTTTCCAGCATATCCGGCTCGGCGAAGGCATCGTTGTTGAACAATAGCACAAAGGGGGCCTGCGCACAGGCTATGCCCTGGTTCACGGCGTGGGAAAAGCCCGTGTTTCGCCCGTTTTCGATAAGTTTGTAGTTCGGCCGGCCCAGCAGCGCGCGGGCGGCGGCCAGGCTTTCGTCGGTGCTGCCGTTGTCCACCACAATCAACTCAAAGTCCTGCTCGGTTTGGGCAAAGAGGCTGGCCAAACAGCCTTGCAGCCAGCCCGCCCCATTCAGGTTGGGCAGCACGATGCTGGCTTTCACGGCCTCACCTCCCAGCGGCGGAATTCCTTGTATACCTGTATCATTGTACCTTCCCGGCCCGGCTTGTGCAAGCCCGGCGCGGCGTGGTACAATATAGGGCATATTCTTTAGAGCGATACACAGCGGGAGGCGCGATGGGCAAGCTGGCGGGCATTCGGCTGTTCATGCTGGACATGGACGGCACCTTTTATCTGGGCGACACCCTGCTGCCCGGCGCGCTTGAGTTTTTGGCGGCCTGCCGGCGGCGCGGCCTCGGCTATACCTTCCTAACGAACAATTCATCCAAAAGCGCCGGAGACTACCGCACAAAGCTGGCCGCCATGGGGGTGCGCACCGCCCCGGAGGAAATGTTCACCTCGGGGGACGCCACGCTTTTGTACCTTGAACAAGAGGCCTTTCCGAAGGAGATTTTGCTCATCGGCACCGAAAGCCTCAAGGCGCAGTTTTCGGCGGCGGGCTACAAGGTGCGCGCGCGGCGGCCCGGGGCCGTGGTGCTGGGCTTCGACACCGGCATCGATTATCCGAAGCTTACCGCCCTGTGCGACGCCGTGCGCGCCGGGCTGCCCTACATCGCCACCCACCCGGACTACAACTGCCCGGTGCCCGGCGGCATGATACCGGACATCGGCGCCGTCATCGCCTTTGTGCAGGCCGCCACCGGACGCCTGCCGGACACCGTGGTGGGCAAGCCCAGCGCCCTGATTGCGCAGATGGCCGCCCGCCGGGCGGGCCTGCGGCTGGAAGAGTTGTGCATGGTGGGCGACCGCCTTTATACCGACATCGCCCTCGGCGCCGCCGGGGTGAAGACGGCGCTGGTGCTCACCGGCGAAACCGCCGCCGCCGACCTGCCCGGCAGCCCCGTGCAGCCCGACTTTGTGTTTGCCGACTTGGCCGCATTGGCCGAGGAACTGCTGGCGGAGCCGGATTGCCCCGTATGCCCCGCTGAGGAAAGCCCATGATTGTCAGTGCTTCGCGCCGCACCGACATCCCCGCCTACTATGCCGAGTGGTTTTTCGCGCGGCTGAGGGCGCGCTACGTTTTGGCGGCCAACCCCTACAACGCGGCCCAGGCGCGCCGGGTGAGCCTTGCCCCCGGCGAGGCGGAGGGCTTCGTGTTTTGGACCAAGAACCCGGCCCCCATGCTGGAAAACTTGCCCCTTCTGGCCGGTTTTCCTTACTACTTCCACTGCACGCTCACCGGGGCGCCCCGCGCCGCCGAGCCGGGCCTGCCAAGCCGGGAAAAGACCGTGCTGCCGGCGGTGCTGCGCCTGGCCGGGGCCGCCGGGCCCGAGGCCGTGGTGTGGCGCTTCGACCCACTGGTGTACGGCGAGGGCCTTGGCCCTGAATACCACGCCGAGCAGTTTTCGCTTTTGGCGAGGCGGCTGGCCGGGCAGGTAGCCAAGTGCGTGTTCAGCTTCTATGCCCCTTACGCCGGGGCGGCAAAGCGCATGGCGGCCCTGGGGCTGCGCGCGCCCGGCGAGGCGGAGAAGCTGGCTACCGCCGCCCTGCTGGCCGCCGAAGCCCGCCGGCACGGCCTCAGGCTGGAAAGCTGCTGCGAAGGGCTGGATCTTTCTTCCTTCGGCATTGGCAAAAGCCGATGCGTGGACGCCGCGCGGCTCTCTCTTATTGCGGGGCGGCCCGTCTCTGCCAAGCGAGACAGGCACCAGCGCCCCGGCTGCGGCTGCGACGCCTCGGTGGACATTGGCGCTTACGGCAGCTGCCCGGCGGGCTGCGCCTATTGCTATGCCACGCGGGGCGGGCCACAGGCCGTGTGGCGCCGCGCCGCCGCCCACCGCCCCCAGAGCGACGAGGGGCTGGGGATGTGAATTTGCACCGTCGCGGGCAATCTGATATTCTGTTAAGATAACTAAATATTGCGACATGAGATACTTCAAGAGAAAGCAAAGGCAACCATGAACCAGGGGATGAACCAAACTGGCCCGGACAAGATAGACAACAAGGTGTTTTTCCGCACCGTGGGGGCGCTGGTGGTGCCCATGGCCCTGCAAAACCTCATCAACGTGGGTGTGCAAAGCGCCGATGTGGTGATGCTGGGCGCGGTGGGCGAGGGCGCGCTCAGCGCCGTGTCTTTGGCGGGGACGGTGCAGTTTTTGCTCATGCTCATTTTCTTCGGGCTGTCTTCGGGGGCCTCGGTGCTCACCGCCCAATACTGGGGCAAGGGCGATGTGCGCACCATCGAGAAGGTGACGGGCATCGCCCTGCGCCTGGCTATTCTGGTAGGTTTCGTCTTCTTTCTGGCGGCCCTCCTCTTCCCCGCCGCCCTCATGCGCGTTTTTACGCCCGAGGCGGGCATCATCGCCGACGGCGCGCGCTATCTGCGAATCGTAGCCCCCTGCTACCTCACCACCTCCGTCACCATCCTCTACCTCAACATCATCCGCAGCGTGGAAAAGGTCGTTATCTCCACGGTGGTGTATTCCATTTCCCTGGTGGTGAACGTCGCCTTCAACGCCATTTTCATATTCGGGCTGTTTGGCCTGCCGGCCATGGGCGTGGCCGGCGCGGCGCTGGCCACCACCCTGGCCCGCGTGCTGGAGCTTTTTATCGTGCTGGTGTACGCCCGGCGCATAAAGCCCGTGCGTCTGCGCGCGAAAGACCTTTTCACCCACGACAAGCCGCTCTTTGGCGATTTTATCCGCTATGCCCTGCCCACCACCATCAACGAACTGCTGTGGGGCCTCGGCGTCACCATCAACGTCGTTATCATCGGGCACATGGGCTCGGCGGCGGTGGCGGCCAACAGCGTGGCCCAGGTGGTGCGCCAGCTTGCCACGGTGGTTAGCTTCGGGCTGGCCAACGCGGCGGCAATTTTGGTGGGCAAGGCCCTGGGCGCAGGCGAGCCGGGCCGCGCCCAAACCTACGCGCGCAGGCTTTTGCACCTCTCGCTCATCAGCGGGGGCTGCGGCGCGGTGCTCATTTTCCTGCTGCGGCTGCCGGTGGCCGGCGCCATGAACCTCTCCCCCGCGGCGGATGGCTATTTGCGCTTCCTTTTGCTGATTATGACGCTGTATGTGGTGCTGCAATCCTTCAACGCCACCAGCATCGTGGGCATCTTTCGCGGCGGCGGAGACACCCGCTTCGGCCTTGTGGCCGACGCGGGCAGCATGTGGTGCTTCTCCATTCCCTTCGCGGCCATTGCGGCCTTTGTGCTGCACTGGCCGGTGGAGGCGGTGTTCGCCATTTTGCTGATGGACGAAGTGATAAAGGTGCCGATGTGCCTGTGGCGCTATGGCACCCGGCGCTGGCTGCGCAATGTTACGCGCTGAGGCGCGGCGCGGGAGTGTTCCAAAGGCGCTGTAATTGTAATTATCATCGTATCACAGCGCAACATCTGATATTAGACATATCATTGCGGGGCTGACCCGCAATCTTAATAGCGAGGGGGAAGCTCTTGGATTGCGGGTCAAGCCCGCAATGACCCGCAGGAAAACCAACGCGTTCGGCCACTCCCCTCAGCGCCCTTCCCTTTTAATTTTGTCGGGATTTTGCTATACTGGTGTAGGATTGGGTATACCACCCGAAGCTGTTCCAGCGAGGCTGCCATGAACAATTTTGCCCGGCGCAGATTACGCAGGCGCGGTGCCATGCCGCGCCTTTTGGCGTTTGCGCTGGCGCTGCTGGCTTTGCCCATGCTTTTTTCGCCATTGATGATTTACGCCGAGGGCAGTTCCGATTCCGCCGCCCAAAGCGAGGCCCCGGCAAACAGCGGCGCGGATAGCGATGCGGACAGCGCCGCCTCTGGGGACGCGGGTGAGGAGCAGGACGCCGAGCCGCCCCCGCCGCCGGGCTGCCTGTTCGCCCCGGAAGATTTTGTGCCCGAGGCCGAGGCCGTGTGTTTGGTGAACGAGGACACGGGCCTCACGGTGTACCAGCAGAACGCGGACACCCCTCTGGTGGCCGCCAGCCTTGTGAAGATGATGACCTGTATGCTCACCATGGATTTTGCCGAACGCTACGGCAAAGACCTCGACACCACGCTTATCACCAGCGACAAGGGCTGGATATACGATGAACTCTACGGCAAAAACGCCTCCACGGCAGACATTCGCCGGGGCGAAACCCTCAGCCTGCGCGAGCTTTTGTACGCCGCCCTGCTGCCCAGCGCCAACGAGGCCGCCCTCTTGCTGGCGGACTATGTGGGCGGCGGCTACATGGCCAATTTCATGTACCAGATGAACACCCGCGCCAAGGCCCTCGGCTGCACGAACACCGTCTTCGACGACCCCAACGGCCTTTCGGAGCAAAACCTCACCACCGCCGCAGACATGGCCAAGATTGCGCGGGCCTTCATGAGCTACCCGGAACTGGTGGAGATAGCCGCCACGCCCAGCTACCTGATGGCCGCCCACGAACAGCACAGCGCGGAGTACAACATCTTCAACACGAACCGCCTGATTGTGGGCACCAGCCCTTACTACAACGCATTTCCCGCCAGCGCGGGAACCATTCGCGCCGGGAAAACCGGCAGCCTGGGCGAGTGGCAGAACTTCGCCTCCCAGGCCGTGAAGAACGGCGAGACTTACACCTGCGTGGTGCTGCACAGCCCCAACCGCGCCGACCTTGTGGGCGCGAAGATAGAGCCGGCGCAATCGCGCCCCGCCCTTTATGAAAGCGCCCGGCTTTACGCCTGGGCCTTTGAGAACCTCACGGTGAAAAGCGCGCTGGACACCAGCCTGCCCGTCACCGAGCTGCGCGTGAAATATTCCACCCAGCAGGACACCGTCCTGCTCATGCCCTCGGGAGACATTCGCGCCGTGCTGCGCAAAACCGACGGCGAGGAGGCCCTGCGCCGCAGCTACAGCCTGCCCAAAGAGGTGGCCGCCCCGGTACAGGCCGGGGCCGTGATGGGCAGCGTGACCCTGAGCGTGGCTGGGGTGGACATTGGCAGCGCCCAGCTTATTGCCCGCGAGGACGTGACGCTGAACCCCACGCTTTACCTTTTCACCCGGCTGGGCGAGGCGCTGAGCTCACTGTACTTCCGCGCGGTGCTGGTGCTGGTGCTGGTGGTGGCCGGGCTGTATGCCGGGGCCCTGGCCCTGGCGGCCAACGCCCGCGCCCGGCAGCGCCGCGCGCCCGAGGCCGGCCCGCCCGCAAAACCCCCGCCCGGAAAAGCCTCATCCGCAAAGACCCGCCCCTCCGCCCGGCAGCGCGGCCCCGGCGCGCCGCGCAAGAAAGGACCCCCAAAATGAACAAACAGCCCTTCGCCCGCAACCTCTCCATGCTCACGGATTTTTACGAGCTGACCATGGCCGCCGGCTATTTCGGCAGCGGCTACACCCAAAAAATCGCCGTGTTCGATATGTTCTTCCGCAAGCTGCCGGACGGCGGCGGCTTCGCCATCATGGCGGGCCTCGCGCAGTTCATCGAGGCCATTGAGCATTTCGGCTTCGAGGATGAGGATATTGCCTACCTGCGCGAGGCAGGCCATTTTTCCGAAGAATTTCTTGATTACCTGCGCAATTTCAAGTTCCACTGCAATGTGTGGGCCGTGGAGGAGGGCGTGCCCGTTTTCCCGGGCGAGCCCATCGTCACGGTGGAAGGCCCGGTGATAGAGGCGCAGCTTATTGAAACCCTGCTGCTGCTGACTGTGAACCACCAAAGCCTGATTGCCACGAAGGCCAGCCGCGTGGTGCGGGCCTGCGCGGGCCGCCCGGTGATGGAGTTCGGCGCGCGGCGCGCCCAGGGCTACGACGCCTCGCTGTACGGCGCGCGGGCGGCCTACATTGCCGGCTGCCGGGCCACCAGCAACACCCTGGCGGGGCAGCTGTTCGGCATACCGGTGGCCGGCACCATGGCCCACAGCTGGGTGCAGATGTTCCCCAGCGAGTACGAGGCCTTCCGCCGCTACGCCGAACTGTACCCGCACAACTGCCTCTTATTGGTGGACACCTACTCCACCCTTAAAAGCGGCGTGCCGAACGCCATACGCGTGTGGGACGAGGTGCTGCGCCCGCAGGGCATCGCCCCCGCCGGCATCCGCATCGATTCGGGCGACATCGCCTATCTCTCGAAGCGCGCGCGCCGCCTGCTGGCCGAGGGCGGCTACCCCGGCGCGCCCATCTGCGCCTCGAATTCCCTCGATGAGCACATCGTGCGCGACTTGCTGCTGCAAGGGGCCGAGGTAGACAGCTTCGGCATTGGGGAGAACATCATCACCTCCGCCAGCGCCCCCGTGTTCGGCGGGGTATACAAGCTGGCGGCGGTAAAGGAGGGCGAGGGCTACCTGCCCAAAATAAAGGTGAGCGAAACCGCCGACAAAATTACCACGCCCTGCCTGAAAAAGCTGTGGCGTATCTGCGACAACGCCACCGGCCAGGCCATGGCAGATTACATCACCGTGTACGACGAAGTGCCCGACACCACAAACGGCATCACCCTGTTCGACCCTGTGGAAACCTGGAAGCGCCGCAGCTTCACCGGCTGCCGGGCGCGGCTGCTGTCCACCCCCATCTACGCCGGGGGCCGGCTGGTGTACACCCCGCCCGCGCTGGCCGATGTGCGCCGCCGCTGCGAGGCCGAGCTGGCCACGCTGTGGGAGGAAGTGACCCGCTTTGAAAACCCCCACCGCTATTATGTGGACCTTTCGCAAAAGCTGTGGGACGAGCGCCAGCGCCTTTTGCAGCAGGCCCAGTGACGAAAAACAAAGGCAGGGGCAAAGCGATTTTCTGAATCACTTTGCCCCTGCCTTTGTTTCTTAAAATCTTACGCCCCCTCGGGGATGATGGCGCTGCAAATGGCATAGCCGATGAAGAAGGGAATGAAGGCCGTGCAGAACATGATGACGACGGCAAGCAGGCGGATGACCGTGGGGTCGGTATTGAAATATTCCGCGATGCCCCCGCACACGCCGGAAACCATTTTATTGCGGCGGCTTTTGTACAACCGTTTTACTTCCCTGTGAACTCTCCTTTTCCTATTGCTCGTGCTTGGGTAAGCGATGAACAATCTAAGCTACTTGTCATCCTGAGCGCAGCGAAGGATCTTGCCCTTCGTGTAGATCTGTATTATCCGACGCAAAGATTCTTCGCTTCGCTCAGAATGACAATAAACCATCGCTTACTTAGAGTGTGCCAACGATTTGTTGATTCGTTCAGGCGCAGCGTTGTATCAGCTAAAGTTCAGGACGATTTCGCCCAAATCACAGTCCAAATCGTAGAAGGGCAGGGCGCCGGGGTTGCCGCCGGAGGACGCGGCGCCAATGCCGCCGCTGCGCTGCGTCCCGTCGATGCTGACGCTGCCGAGTTCGGCTTCGGCGCTCCAGCCATAGTCTGCCGGGCGGGGCACGGTAATACGGATGCTGCCGGCGGAGCAGGAGGCCTCAAGAAGGCCATTGGCCTCGCCCTCAAACACAATTTGGCCGGCGTCGCAGTCCAGGTCGCACTCGGTTTCCACCATGCTGCCGCTGACGATAATTTCCCCCGCGTTCACGTCGAACTCGGCGCTGCCCGCGATGATGTTCTCAATTTTCATGCTGCCGGCGTCGGTTTCGCAGTTCAGCGTCCTCGCGTTTACGCCGCTCACCCTGCTCTCGCCGGCATCTACGGAAACTTCCAGTTCGTCCAGGCTGGCCGGCACGGTGATGGTGAAGGTGGTGGTCACGTCGCGCCCGCTCAGCCAGGCCGCGGCGTTGCGCCAAAACAGGCCCTGCTCGTGTATGGATTCAATATACCATGTGTTTTCGTCGTAGTAGCTGGTGTATTCCAGCGGGCCGTCCACCTGAAGGCCGGCCTCCTCGCCGGTTTTCACAATCACAATTCCCGCGGCGATGTCGATGTCTACCCGGCGTATCTCACCGGTGGACGCCGGGGCGCTCTGGCTTAGGCCCTGGCTGGGGCGGCTTTGGGCGGGGGCGGCGTTGTTGTTATTGGTGTTGCCGTTGCCGTAATTGTAATCATAGTCATAGTCGTAGTCGTAATCATAGCCCCAATTCCAGTCCCAAAAACCACCGACGGAAAAAAAGTTCCACCTGCTGTTCCTAGCCCAGCCGGGCGCGCGCCCCAGGCGCACAACGCCCTCGCGGTTTTGGAACACCCACTCGCCGTTTTGCACGCCGAAGGAGCCGGTGCGCCCGCCCATGGCGAAGCCCACGATGCACACGATGAGGCCGAGGGCCACCACACCGCAGAAAATCCCCAGAATTACTTTCTTGCCCATTGTCTTATCCTCCCCGGGGCATGGCCCCGCAGTTTGTTTCTTTATTGCATTTTGCCAGTATTACAGTTTCTTGAACCAGTTTGAGAAGGCGTTCCAGCCCTTTGAGATGCCGCTGAATATGGCGCCGAGGGCTTTCGGGAGCACCTTGCCCACCAGCAGCCCCCCTCCGTAGAAGCACAGCAGCGCAAGCCCCACCAGCACAATGCCGATGCCTATAAGCAGAATGCCCGAGGCGGTGCTGGCCGCGGTGATGAAGGCGCCGGCGATGATGGAGGCGATGCCGGAGGCCGCGAAGGCCGCGCCCAGAATGAAGGGAATGAAGAACAGCACGATGGCCGCCACGATAATGCCCGCCAGCCCGCCAAACAGCCCGCCCAGCAGCGGCAGCAGTATAATAGCCAGCAGCACGGCCAGCAGCACCTTTAAGGCGCTGGGCGTGCCAGAGGGCACGCGGGCCGCCTGGGTTAGATGGGGATTGTAGTACACCGGGGTGTACCCGCCCCGCACGGGTGGCGGCGGGGGAGGCGGCTGTGCGCCCTCGGGCTGGGGCGGCGGCGGGGCCGCGCCGGGGGCCGGCCCGCCCGAAGCCGCGATGATTTCGTCGGCCAGGCGGCCGGGTTCGCCCAGTTCGGCCAGCACCTCGGCCTCGCGCTCGGGGCCGGCTTCATCGAAGTATTCGGTGTAATACTGCACGGCAGCAACCCGCTCTTCGGGGCTGGCCGCCGCAAGGCCCGCCTCCAGCTTCTCCAAAAACTCAGTTTTATTCATTGCCAACTCCTCCGAAAAGCAGATTCTCAATACTTTGGCTGTAGCTTTGCCACTCTTCGCGGCATTCCGCCAGCCGTGTGGCCCCCTGTGGGGTGATGGTGTAGTAGCGCCGGTTTCTTCCGGCGTACTCCTGGTCGTAGGCGGCCAGGCAGCCGTCCTTCTGCAGGCGCCGCAGTACGGGGTACAGGGTACTTTCGCTCACATCCACCACGGTGCGCACATCTTGCGTAATTTTGTAGCCGTAGGTGTCGTTTTGGTTCACCGCGCTCAGTACCAACGCATCCAGCAGCGCCGCCCCAGTGTTAAATGTCACTCGCCTCATCTCCTTGGTGCCGCGCGCGGGGCCGGCGGCTTTATTCTAGAAACAATATTGTTTCGTTGTCAATACTATATCATCTATAATATAGTTTGTCAACACATATTGCGAAAATTCTTATATTGTATTTACGAAAGAGCCGCGCGCCTGTTTTCATCGCGCGGGAAAAATGCTAAAATACTAATCATGGAGACATCTAAAACTTTCCTTGTCATTCTGAGCGAAGCGAAGAATCTTTAGACAACAATAAAGCGATAAACCAAAGATTCTTCGTCGCTTCGCTCCTCAGAATGACAGGCAAGCTTTTTAGATGTTCAAAGGCACTGGTGGTAAGCGCATGGGCATTCATAAGCTATAAGTAACGAGAGGAGCAAAGGCATGGTATTGGTAACCGGCGGGGCCGGGTACATCGGCTCGCACACCGCCGCAGAGCTGCTGGCGGCGGGCTACGAGGTGGTGGTGGCCGACAATTTGGTGAATTCCAGCGAGGAGGCCCTGCGACGCGTAGAGGCCATCAGCGGCAAGGCGGTGAAGTTCTACAATGCCGATTTGTGCAGGCCCGAAGAGGCCCGGCGCGTTTTTGCCGAGAACCCCGGCATTGAGGCGGTTATCCACTTCGCCGCGCTGAAGGCCGTGGGAGAGAGCGTGTCTCGCCCGCTGGACTATTACACGAACAACCTTGTGAACACTTTGGTGGTGCTCGGCGCCATGCGCGAGTTCGGCGTGAAGGACTTCGTGTTCTCCTCTTCGGCCACGGTGTATGGCGACCCCGCCAGCGTGCCCGTGCGGGAGGATTTCCCCACCAGCGCCACCAACCCCTACGGCCAAACCAAGCTGATGATAGAGCAGGTACTGGCCGATTGCTGCAAGGCGGAGCCATCCTTCAACGCCGCCGTGCTGCGCTACTTCAACCCCATCGGCGCGCACGCCTCGGGCCGCATTGGCGAAGACCCCGCCGGCATCCCGAACAACCTGGTGCCCTACATTGCCCAGGTGGCTGTGGGCAAGCTGGAAAAGCTGAGCGTTTACGGCAACGACTACCCCACCCCGGACGGCACCGGCGTGCGGGACTATATCCATGTGGTGGATTTGGCACGCGGCCATGTGGCGGCTCTGCGCAAGCTGCGCGAGAGGCCGGGCTTGTTCGTGTGCAACCTCGGCACCGGCAAGGGCTACAGTGTGCTCGAGGTGATAAGCGCCTACGAGAAGGCCTGCGGGCGGGCCATCCCCTACCAAATAGCCCCGCGCCGCCCCGGAGACATTGCCGAGGTGTACGCCGACCCGAAAAAGGCCAAAGAAGAACTGGGCTGGGCCGCCGAGTACGGCATAGAGGAAATGTGCGCCGACAGTTGGCGCTGGCAGTCTCAAAACCCGAACGGGTATGAAGGGTGACAGGCTATCTAATTTATTACCGCGCCTGTACGCGCGAAAGAAAACGGAGGACACAGCGATGGAAAAACCGGTACTGGTGGTGTTGGCGGCGGGCATGGGCAGCCGCTACGGCGGCCTGAAACAGATAGACCCCGTTGGCCCCAACGGCGAGGTGATTATTGATTACTCGCTGTACGACGCCAAAAAGGCAGGCTTTGAGAAGGTCGTTTTCATCATCAAGCGCGAGATAGAGGAAGACTTTCGCGAGGTGATTGGCCGCCGCGCGGAGAAGGTGATGCAGGTGGAATATGCCTTTCAGGAGCTTGACCAGTTGCCCGAGGGCTATGCGCTGCCCGAAGGCCGGGTGAAGCCCTGGGGCACCAGCCACGCCCTGCTGGCCGCGAAAGCCCTGCTAAACGGCCCCTTCGCCGTCATCAACGCCGACGACTACTACGGCCCCGAAGCCTATGAGGTGATGCACCGTTTCCTCAGCGGCGAGCGGGCGCGGGACGATAAACAGCACTACGCCATGGTGGGCTATTTGATTGAGAACACCGTTACCGACCACGGCACTGTGGCCCGCGGCGTGTGCGAGGCCGACGCGGAGGGTTATCTCTCCCGTGTGGTGGAGCGCCTGAAAGTGGCCAAAACCGAAAACGGCGCACAGTACAGCGAGGACGACGGCGCAAGCTGGACGCCGCTGCCCGCTGGGACGCTGGTATCCATGAACTTCTGGGGCTTCGGCGAAAGTTTCCTTAGCCTTATCGAGAAAGCCTTCCCGGCCTTTCTTGACGAAAACCTGCCGCTGAACCCGATGAAGTGCGAGTACCTGCTGCCCGGCAGCGTGGATAAGCTTATCCGCGCGGGCAAGGCCGACGTGAAGGTGCTGAAAAGCCGCGACCAATGGTATGGCGTCACCTATAAGGAAGACAAGCCCGGCGTGGTGGCCGCGCTGGCGCAAAAACACGCAGAGGGGCTTTACCCCAGCCCACTGTGGGGCAACGTCTAGGTAAGCGATGAATAACCCCGCTATTTTGTCATCCTGAGCGTCCCGCAAGCGGGCTCGGGTGTTTGCTTCGCAAGCCACCCTCGGCACACTGTGCCCCCGCGAAGGATCTTTTCCTTCGTATAAAAGCAAACTTTCCAACTCAAAGATTCTTCACTTCGTTCAGAATGACAATAAATCAGTGGTTACCTAGGGTCAAAAACGAAAAGGCCGCCGCCAAGCGATTTGAAATTCGCTTGGCGGCAGCCTTTTTATCTTGGCTGGGGTCGCCACCGTATGTGGGCGATCCGAGAATCGCCCCTGCGATATCTTGCCTTGCGGCAGCTAGGCGCTCACCCGCGCGGCCACGTCCTCTTTGAAGCGCAGCCAGGCGTCCTCGTGCTCCACATAGTACAGCGGGCACAGCTTGCCGGTCACGTCGTAGTGGCGAATAACGGCCTCTCCGCCAAGGCCCGTGCTTTGGCACAGCCAGGCCGTGAGTTCCACCAGCGCGGCGTAGGACGCTTCGGAGAAAGCGCCGCTCTCATCGGGGTGGCACACCTCGATGGAGATGGTGTCGCGGTTGCGCTCGTTGCTGGCCGAGGACTTCTCGTCAAGCGGCACGCACTGAATCACCTCGCCGTCCAGCCCGATGATGAAATGGGAACTAACCTCGGAATCGGGGCCGGCGAAAAAGTCGTGGTTCTGCTGGGCGCTGGTGCCGGGGTTGCCCACATAATGCACCACAATTCCGTTCAGTTCATCCAGTGGAACGCCCCGGCGTGAGGCGCCGTCCACCTCGATGATTTGGACGTCCACCCAGGCGGGAAGCTGCGCGGCTTTGAGGCGCTCGAGGGCGCTGGGCTGCCCGCGCAGGGCGAAGAAAAGCCCGGCCGCACCCAGCAGCGCCAACATAATGGCAGCGCCCACTGCCAATGCCTTCGGTTTTTTTCTTCCCGGCCTGCGCCGGCGCATGCGCCTTTCCATGCTCCACCGCCTGTTTCTTGTTCAGATGAGTCGTTGGGGCAAGTATAGCAGGCAGATGTTGCCAAACTGTTTCGCGGCGCACACAGGGCATATCAGGCCGAGCCGGAATCGTTGATTTCGATGAGGTTGTCCTCGGGATCCCGCAGCACGGCACAGCGCATCCCCCAATCTTCAATGCTTTGGGGCGGACCGAGGAAAGAAGCCCCCAGGGCCTTAAGGCGCTCATAGTCGGCGTCCACGTCCTTCGAGGGCACCACCAGTTGAAGCGTGTCGGCGTGGCCGCCCGCGGGCAGGGTGTAGCCCTCGTACCGGGTCATGTTCTCCGCCTGAAACAAGGCAAAGGTGGGCGCTTCGGCGCCCGGCGCGGCAAAACTCGCGTAGGGGCCTTCGCGGCCGCCCCACACGGGCGCCAGGCCCATCACCCCGGTGTAAAAGTCGTACATCGCGCCAAAATCCTTCACTAAAAAACGCAGGCCGGTTCTCGATAAATCCATCTTACACGCTCCTCCATTTGTTTTGCGGCGGCTGTTTTTGCTGCCCATGGTTGTTTGCGGCTATCTGCGATGCGCTCCGGCTTTGTCCAGAAGTTCCTTCACTTCCAGCATGTTTTCCCAGTAGCGCATGGGCATATGAGTGCGGCGGCAAATCCAGTTTTCCCTCGCCTCAATGGCCACGGTGTTGTAAAACCGCTTCCACAGCGCCCGATAATGCTCCTCGGTTTCGTCGGCCTCGGGCAGCGTGATGCCCTCCAGCGGCACGATGCGCGCCTCGCGGCTTTCATAGATAAGGGCGGCGCGGTGGGTTTTGTCGTAGATGAGGAAATCTTCCTGCGAATATCGGCCCACAAAATGCTCGGCGAGGAAGGGCAGCACGAAGTTTTTGGGGCTGATGGTGGCCGCCAGACGCCCGCCGTAATCGGAAAAACGGATGAAGCCCTTCAGCAGGTGCGCCTCACCCCCGAGGTGTTTTTCCGCCGCCAGCAGGGGCATCACGTCCGGGTGGCCGAACTGGTAGGGCACGCCGGCCCCCTCGCGGTAGCCCAGCAGAAGAAATCGCAACAGCGCGATTTCCTTTTCCTCCATGCAGGAGAGAAAGACCCGCTCCACCATCTCCATAGCCCGCTGGGAGATTTTTTCCGGGATGGAGGCCGCCACCTTGCGGGCCTTATCGGGGTCGGTGGCTATCTGGCTTTGGCGGTAAAGGCTGGGCTGGGCCTCGCTTTCGGGCCAGATGGCGCAGGGAAGCTGCCTTGTGTACACGCTTTGGTGCACACAGCAGAAGAAGCCGGGCAGGCTGCCGTCGTCGAGGTCGGCCGGCTGGGCCAGCGGCTTTTTTGCGGCGGGCGCGGGCGGGGCCCCGGCGGCGGCGTAGGGGCCCCGGCGGTATTGCATCCCTTCGCGCAGGCCGGCGCAGAGGGAAGCGTTTCGGCAGTCTGTGCGTCCGCAGTAATACTTGCGGCCGCAGGGCATTTTTACATCGCCTTCATAAGGCATTGCATCGCCTCCTGCGCCGCTTCGGCAATGGATTTCACGTCCCCCGCGCCGGGCAGCGCAAGGCGCCCGGAGGGCCCGAACATGGACAATTGCTCCACCCCGTGCGCGTATACGCCGGGGTCGATGAGGGCGCGCACCGCGCTTTCCTTTGTGGGGCGCAGGCCGGCGGGGTTGTCCGCCGTGGCGATGAAATACTGCGCGCGTTTCAGCACCACGCCTATCTTTTTCAGCTCTGCCATGCCCAGCCGGCCCTGCCGCCGCGCCGTGACGATGCGCCGCACGCTGGTGGGGCCGATGCCCGGCACCCGCAGCAGCATCTCCCTTTGAGCGGTGTTCACGTCCACCGGGAAAAGGTGCAAATTGTGCACGGCCCAGTTGCATTTCGGGTCCATGTAGGGGTTAAAGTTCGGCGTGTCTTCGCTCAATATCTCATCGTAGGCGAACTCGTACTGCCGCATGAGGAAATCGGCCTGATAGAGCCGGTGCTCTCGCAAAAGGGGCGGCTTTGTCTCCACGCTGGGCAAAAGGCTGTCCTCCACCACCGGCACATAGGCCGAATAAAACACCCGCTTCATCTCGTATTTGTGGTACAGGCCGCTGGCCAGTTTCAGAATGCTGTAGTCGCTTTCCGGCGTTGGCTGTTTTGGCGCAGGCCGTTTGCGATGTAGTTCATGGGCGCGAGGATGGCTTTGCGCGTTTTGCTGGGAGCCAGGGCCTGCAAGCTGCCCTCGCTGGGCAGCTCGATGTTCACCGAGAGGCGATCCGCCACAAGGCCCAAGCGCCACACCAGCTCCGGCGAGGCGCCCGGAATGGTTTTGGCGTGGATGTAGCCCCAGAAATCGTATTTATGGCGCAGCAGCCACAGCGCCTCTATCATCTGTTCCATGGTGTAATCGGGGCTTTTCAGCACGCCGCTGGAAAGAAACAGCCCTTCAATGTAGTTGCGGCGGTAAAATTCCACGGTCAGTTCGGCCAGCTCCTCCGGCGTGAAGGAGGTGCGGGGAACATCGCTTGAGCGCCGGTTGACGCAATACTTGCAGTCGTACACGCACTCGTTGCTCATCAGCACCTTCAGCAGAGAGATGCAGCGGCCATCGGCGGCAAAGCTGTGGCAGCAGCCGGCCGCGACGGTGTTGCCAAGGCCGTGGCCGCCGGGCCTGTCGGCGCCGGACGAGGTACAGGCGGCGTCGTATTTCGCGCCGTCGGTGAGGATGGTGAGCTTGTCCATAAGGTCCACGCGCGCCGCCTCCTTTCGCGGAGTTTGGGGGATTGGCTGGGCAGCAACAATCAAGCAAGCATCCTGTGAGCAAGCATCCTGTGAGCAAGCATCCTGTCATTCTGAGCGAGGCGAAGAATCTTTAAGCCGGAAGCCTAACGGTAACATCAAGAGAAAGATTCTTCGCTTCGCTCAGAATGACAGAATTGTTTGGGCAGTTGTCCGTTTTATTGGACAGGTGGCAGGGTATATTAGGTATAGGAAACCGGCCCGGCGCACCGCGCGGCCAGGGGGAATCGTTTACCTTATGCTACCACTGCGCCTTGGTTTCCACCACTTTACCCGCGATGTACAGGTGTTCCAGTTCCTCGCCGTCGAGGATGACGCTTTCGTAGGCAGGGTTGAAGGGCTGCAGCACCACGGCGTTGCCCTTGCGGCGGAAACGCTTGAGCGTACCCTCCCCATCGCCAAACACCACCACGCCGAGGTCGCCGTCGTCCAGCATGGGCTGGCGGCGCACCAGGGCAAGGTCACCGTCCTGAATGCGCGGCTCCATGGAGTCTCCTTTCACCACGAGGTAAAAGTAGTTCTCGGGGTCCCGCACGGTGGCGGGGGCGCTGCCGCCGTCCTCCTCGAAGGCCAGCGCGCCGTAACCGGCGCGCACGCTGCCCATCACCGGCACCATGGCCTCGGCGGCCGTGTAGGGCCGCACTTGCCCAAGGTTCGTTCCCTCGCGGCCCAAAAGGGCGTCTACGCTCACCTCAAACACCTCGGCCAGGCGCATCAGGGTGGCAGGGTCCGGCGAGGAAGCGCCGGTTTCCCATTTGCCAACGGCCTGCTGGGTAAGGCCCAGCCGGGTGGCCAAGTCGCTTTGGGTGAGGCCGCAGGCCTTGCGCAGTTGCCTCAGCTTATTTACAAGCATTACATCGCTCCTTTTCTGGAATACGCAGGAGCCGCATACATACAGGCAAAGCGGCTTTCCCGCCAGGACTCACCCACAGTATACTACTGATGGTTGTAATTGTAAATAGAAAAGTGACAAATAATTGTATTTCTTATTGACAACAACCTTGGGTTGTATTATAGTGGTCTTACAAGAATCTGTTGTATCGATGCCCGGTACAGCGCGGCCGGCGCGGGAGCGCCACGGAGGAAAGAGTATGCGTCAGTTTTTGATTAAGATGGGCGGTATCGCAATGCTGATAACCACGGTGCTGCTGCTGGAAAGCATGGTGCTGGGAACTTTGCACTGGCTGGCGGCGCTGGTGCTGCTGCCGGCCAGCGCCCTGCTGGCCGCGGCCCTGCTGCGCGCCGGGGCAAGGGCCACACATAGGCGCCGCCGCGCGTGCGGCGCGCGCCGCGCGGCCCCCGCCCGCCGCCCCGCCCTGCGCGTGGTGCAGGGCCACCACAGCCCCCAAGGCCCCTGGGCGGCGTGAAACGAAAGCACTCACCACAAGGCCCCCTCGCCGCGCGCGGCGAGGGGGCCTTGTGTGCTTGCAGATACTACATATCCTCAAAAGCTTCCAGCTTGCTTTTGGCCGGCACGGGCTTCGCGTCGCCGTGGCGCACGAACAGCATGGTGACGAAGGCCAGCGCCACGAACACACAGCCGTAGGGGAACAAAATCCGGTAGTTCACTTCCAGCAGCGCGCCGGAAAGAATGGGCGTGGCCACCTGGGCGGCCATGGAAGCCGTGTAGTAGTAGCCGGTGAACTTGCCCACCGTGGCGTCGCGCGCCATCTCCACCACCATGGGGTAGCTGTTCACGTTGATGGTGGCCCAGGCGATGCCCGCCAGCACAAACACGCCGTACATCAGCCAGTGGGCCGTGGTGAACAGCGCCCCGCAGCCGAAGGCCACGGCCAGCATCACCACACCGGCCAATATGGTTTTGCGGCGGCCTATCTTCATGGCAACGTAGCCCACGGGCAGGTAGGCCACAATGGCGGCCCCTTGGGCCACCATCAGCACAAGGGCGCTGCCGCCGGCCCCGGTGCCGAACACCTCGAGGTAATAGCTGGAATACCAGGTGGTGATGCCGTTGTAACCCATGAACCACAGCACCACGCTGGCCAGAAGAAAGGCCATGGAGCGCACTTTATCTTTCTCCATTTTGCCGCCGGAGGCTTCGGGGCTTTCCTTTTCATCATCCTCCAGGCCGAAAGCCTTGCTCTCGGCCTTCATCTCGGCCACGCGGCGCGGCTCGTTCACCGTTATCACCAGCACCGCCACCGCCACCAGCATGATGCCCACGCAGCACAGGAAGATGGGCATATAGTTGGCGGCGGAGTCGTCCTTCGGCAAAAGAATGCCGGAGAGCAAGAGGATGATGAGACCGCCCACCGCGCCCATGAGGTTAATGACGGCGTTGGCCGGGCTGCGCAGGGGCTTCGGGGTCACGTCTGGCATCAGGGCCACGGTGGGGCTGCGGTAGCTGGCCATGAACAGCAGCACCAGCCCCAGCCCCACCACAAACAGCGGCAAAGACACCATGGCGTTGGCCGTCGGTATCAGCATCATGGCCATGCAGGCCCCCAGCGTGCCCACCACCAGGTAGGGGATGCGCCGGCCGAAGCGGCTGCGCGTGCGGTCGCTGAGAATGCCAAAAAGCGGCAACATAAACAGCGCCAAAACGTTGTCCACCGCCATCACAGAACCGGCAACCGATTCCCTCACCCCAAAGGTATCCGTAAGGATGAGGGGAATCACATGGTCGTACAATTGCCAGAAAGCGCAAATGGAAAAGAACCCCAGCCCCACAAGGAAGGTGCGTTTGTAGTTCAGTTTCACGGTCGGCCTCCTTCACACCAAAAGTATGACTGCCATGGCTACAGTATAGCACGGAACGGCTGAATTTCAATCTCGGCTGAGAGATTTGTCAAAAATGCCGACATGGAGTACAATGGTTGTTAGTATCGACAGATTTTGCCATCATACTAAAGAAAGTCGGCGTCCGGGTACGGCATTGGTACCCCGCCCATGGGAAGGAAGCGAGGCCCGGCATGCTGACCCGCCACGGGGAAAAACTGGATAAGGCCCATCCGCTGCCGGAGTATCCGCGCCCACAACTCCTTCGGGACAGTTACCTGAACCTGAACGGCGTATGGCGCTATGCCATCACCCGCGAGGCCGCGCCGCCCGAGGAATGGGACGGCGGCATTGTGGTACCCTACTGCCCCGAGAGTTTGCTTTCGGGTGTGCTGCGCGCCGTGGGGCCGGAGGATGTTTTATGGTACCGCCGCCATTTTAGCCTGCCGCCGGGCTTTATGAAGGACCATCTGCTGCTGCACTTCGGCGCGGTAGACCAAACCTGCACCGTATGGCTGAACGGCCGCCAGGCCGGGCGTCACGAGGGCGGCTACCTGCCCTTCGCGCTGGACATCACCGCCCTGCTGCGCGAGGGCGAGCAGGAACTGACCGTGATGGTGACCGACCCCACCGAGGCCGGCCCCCATGCGCGCGGCTACCAGAAGCTGGCAAACGGCGGGGCCTGGCACCGCGCGGTGAGCGGCATCTGGCAAACCGTGTGGCTGGAAAGCGTGCCCCGCCAGTACGTTCACGCCTTGCGCGTTACCCCGCTGTACGATGAAAACTGCGTGGAGATACTGGTGGAGAGCCGGGGCGGCGTATTGGAGGGCAGCGTGGAGGTGTTCGCCAACGCCACATTCACGGCGGGCGGCGCCTTTCGCAGCGGAAAGCCCCTGCGCCTCAGGCTGCCGGGGGCGCTCAGCTGGTCGCCCAAGATGCCTTTCCTTTATACATTAAAGGTGAGCGCCGGGGCCGATTATGTGGAGAGCTACTTCGGTATGCGCAAGCTGGGCCTTGGGCCCGGGCCGGGCGGCCGGCAGGTGTTGTACCTGAACAACAAACCTTTTAAAGGCGCGGGCGTGCTGGACGCCGGGCTGTACAGCGACGGCCTTTACACCCCCGCCAGCGACGCCGCCATGACGGACGATTTGCGCTATGCCCGTGAAAGCGGTTTTAATATGTTGCGCAAAATTGGCAAGATAGAACCCCTGCGCTGGTATTACCACTGCGACAAAATGGGCCTTCTGGTGTGGCAGGATTTGCCCGGCGGCGGCGGCGAACCGAAAGCCCCGCCAAAGCTGGAACAGTGGTTTGGCGGGCGCAACCAGACAAGGGACGACGCCTACGAACGCTTTGGCCGGCAGGACGCCGGAGGCCGCGAGGCCTTTGTGCGGGATATGGAGCGCACGGCCGCGCTGCTTAACGGCCTGCCCTGCCTTTCGGCTTTCGTATTATTCCGCGAGGGCTACGGTCAGTTCGACTCCGCCGCCAACGCCGCGCTGCTGCAGGAAATAGACCCCGGCCGCCTGGTGGTGGCTGCCGCCGGCCAGTACGCCCAAGGCGGCGGCAGCTTTGCCTGCCCCAGCCTTTACAGCTATAAAAAGCCCCTGCCCCTGCCCGATGCCTCGGACGGGCGCGCCCTGGCCCTGGGCGAAGCGGGCGGCTTTGGCCTGGTGCCCCAAGGGCACTTTGCCGGCGCGGCGGCCATGGCCCCCACCCTGGTGCTGAATAGCCGCGAAGAATTTGCCGAAGCCATCGCGAACCTGTACAAGAACCATCTGCTGCCCCTGGGTGAAGCCGGGCTGTCGCTTTTCTTCTTCACCCGCCTGGCCGATGCCGAGGACGACATGAGCGGCCTTTTAAGCTACGATAGGCGCGTGCGCAAGCTGCATACCCAGGGCCTTGCCACGCTGAACCGGATGTTCACGGGATAGCCGTTGGCCATTAACGTCAATAAACCCCCACCTGTGAAGATGGGGGTTTATTGCGAGTTCACATTACTTCTTCTCTGCGATGCGCTGCTTCATCAGCCCGCTGGCTTTGAAGCCGGGGATGCTGGTGGGCGAAAGCTGGCTGGAAACCTTGGTCTTGGGGTTGGTATAGGCCTTGGTTTTGCGGTCGCGCATTTCAAAACGCCCGAACCCAGCTATGGTAACCTTTTCATCGGCCGCGAGAGTCTCAATAATGTCTTCCACCATCGTGGTGAGCACATTCTCCACCTGCGCTACCGGCAAACCTGTTTGCCGTGCAATCCTTGCAATTAGTTGTGATCTTGTCATACCTAAAAACCTCCTGTGAATCTGTTGGCAGTGCCAACTTGCATCTTTATTATATCCGATGGAACGTTGAAACGCAAGCAATTTCTTGCGCGTTATTTCGCAGGGCATCGTCAAAATGCCAATTTCTTAAAGCTTCGCGTATCTTCGTACTATTTTTGGTTTTTTTGTGTCGGTTTTGCGGCCGCGCGCGGCCGCCGCGCGGGAAAAGAACCGACGGGCTTTCACAGGTATGGACTTTTTCTCCCCCGCCGTGTTATGATAAAGGCCATTATTATGAACCTGAAATTTTGGCGCCAAATGCCGTGAATGCAGGTTCTGAAAGCGAAGCGAGGTCATGAAAATGAAATTTGAGACCGCCTGCGTGCAGGGCGTTTACCGTGCCGCCAAGGGGGAAACCCAGGTGCCGTCCATCGCCCAATCCACCACTTACCGCTACTACGACACCGACGACGTAGCCGCGATGTTCGATTTGACCAGCGCCACCCATATGTACACCCGCCTTTCGAACCCAAACGTGGAACAGCTTGAGGGCAAGATGACCCTGCTGGAAGGGGGCGTTGGGGCGGCGGCCGCCGCCAGCGGGCAAAGCGCCACCGCTATCACCGTGCTGGCCCTGTGCAAGCCGGGAGACCATATTCTGGCCGCGGGCACCCTGTATGGCGGCACCGTGAACCTTGTGGGCTTCTCCTTCGAGCAACTGGGCATCCACCATAGCTTTGTGAATCAGGACGCCCCCTACGAAGAGCTTTTGGCCGCCGCGAAGCCGAACACAAAGATGCTGCTGGCCGAGACCCTTGGCAACCCGGCCCTCACCGTGCTGGACTTTGAAAAATGGAGCCGCCTGGCCAAAGAACTGGATGTACCCCTTGTGGTGGACAACACCCTCGCCACGCCCTGGCTGTGCCGCCCCATCGAGCACGGCGCGCACATCGTGATTCACTCCACCACCAAATACGCCGACGGCCACGCCAACAGCGTGGGGGGCGTGGTGGTGGACAGCGGCAAGTACAACTGGGCCAACGGCAAGTTCCCCACGCTCAGCCAGCCGGATGAAAGCTACCACGGCACCGTGTTTACCGAAGCTTTTGGCGAAAAGGCGCTGGCCGTGAAGCTGCGGGCGCAGATGCTGCGGGACTTTGGCTGCGTGATGGCCCCCATGAACGCCTGGCTGACCCACAACGGCCTTGCCACGCTGCATTTGCGCATGCCCCGCCACTGCGAAAACGCGCTGGCGCTGGCGCGGCATCTGGCTGCCCACCCCCGCGCCGCCGTGGTGAACTACCCCGGCCTGCCGGAAAACCCTTACCACGAGCTGCAACAACGTTACATGCCCCGCGGGGCCTCGGGCGTTCTGGGCTTCGAGGTGAAGGGGGGCTTCGCCGCCGGCAAGAAATTCATCGAGAGCCTTGAGCTTGTGAGCCAGGTGGTGCACGTGGGCGACATTCGCACCTGTGTGCTGCATCCGGCCTCCACCACCCACCGCCAGCTTTCCCCACACGCCCAGCGCGCCGCCGGCGTTGCGCCGGGGCTTATCCGCGTGTCGGCGGGCATCGAGAACATCGACGACATCATCGCCGATTTCGACGCCGCGCTGGAAAAATCCGCGCAGTGAGTTTAATAGAGCTATAGGCCGCGCTGCGGCACAGCCAAAAGGAGCATCCCATGCCACTTATTCTGCCCGGCAATCTGCCCGCCGCCAAGGTGCTTCAGGACGAAAACATTTTCATCATGAACCACGAGCGGGCCATCACGCAGGACATCCGCCCGCTTGATATCCTCATCGTGAACCTGATGCCCGACAAAATCGTCACCGAGACGCAGCTTGCGCGTATGCTGGCCAACACGCCCCTGCAGGTGCGCCTCACGCTGCTGCGCACGGGCACGCACCAGCCCAGCCACACCCCGGTGGAGCACATCGGCGCCTTTTACAACACCCTTGGCGAGGTGAAAAAAAACCGTTACGACGGCATGATTATCACCGGGGCGCCGGTGGAGCATTTAGAATTTGAGCAGATAGACTACTGGGACGAGCTGCGCGAACTAATTGAGTTCGCGCGCCACAACGTGTATTCCACCATTTACCTGTGCTGGGCCGCCATGGCCGGGCTGTATTACTGCTACGGCATCAACAAGGTGGCCTTCCCCGAAAAGCTGCACGGCGTGTTCGAGCACCGGGTGACGCGCCCCGGCAACCCGCTGGTGCGCGGCTTCGACGAGTCCTTCTACGTACCGCACTCCCGCCACGCGGGCATCTGCCGCCCGGATGTGGAGGCCGTGCCGGAGCTGCGCGTTTTAGCCGACAGCGAGGAGGCCGGGCTGCACCTGCTGAGCACCGAAAACGGCCGGGAAATATACATAATGGGCCATATGGAGTACGACAAGGACAGCCTGTGGAGCGAGTACACCCGCGACAGCGCCGCCGGCATGAATCCCCCGCTGCCACGGCACTATTTCATCGATGACGACCCCGAAAAGGGCGTGTTGTTCCGCTGGCGCAGCCACGGGCATCTTTTGTACTCAAATTGGCTGAATTATTACGTATACCAAGAGACGCCCTACGATTTGGCGAAGCTGGAATAGGCATGATTAGAGCAGATTAAGTGAACATCGGTTATACCGAGCGTAGGTAAATTCGGTGCTAGGCAAGGCGCGGAAACGCAGCAATGCTTGGTGCCTTGCAAG
>QMCE01000006.1_pt1 | contig 84938 bp, 61 predicted proteins | sample 1821851 | NCBI WGS metagenome assembly QMCE01 (sample SAMN09453174, study PRJNA476694) | Termite gut metagenome, whole genome shotgun sequencing project. | isolation source: worker | host: Odontotermes sp. | place: South Africa:Pretoria | collected 2016-01-28
TCGTTCGCATCACGGACACTGACCGTCACCACAACGTCAGAACCAGCCGTCTGCTTGGCCGGAGACACCGACAAAGTCGAATGATCTGCCGACGGACCACCCTGCGTGAACACAACCTGCGCCGTATCCGCCGCCGCCTGACCATTCACCGTGAACGCCAAGTCAGCAGTGCCTGGCGCCAACGAGGTCAATGTGGCGGTGTAAGTGCCGTCACCGTTGTCCGTCACAGCACTCAACGCGCCCAGCGACGACGTGATCACCACATCGGCGCCACCTTCGGCCAACTGGTTGCCATGGCCGCCGTTGGCATCGCCAACGCCGTCGTACAACGTGACCGTCACCGTCGAAGCGAGACCAACCGCCACCGGCGAATCAGCCTCAATCTGAGAGCCATCAGCCGTCAGATCCGGATCCTTCAGCGGCACGAACTCGACCGGCGCGGGCGAACCACTCACTGCGTCGCCCCCGATGGTCGCCGTGACATCCACCGTCTCGGCCAAGGTGTCCGTCACCTTCATCTGGCAGGTGCCAAACGCGGCACTCGCCGGATCGTCCTCCGTCGTGCACGTCAACGGGCCAGCCGCCAACGGCGCCACTGGACCAGCCGGCGTGAGCGTCGCCTGGCCATCGACCGACAACGCCACCTCGACGCCACCGACCAGATTGTCCTTGGCATCCATCGTGGTCACCGTCGCCACCGAACCAGCCGACGTCGTGTCACCCACCGGCACATCCGTCGCCGGATCGACCGTCAACGACGAGTGCCCAGCACTGACCGGGCCAGGAATGAACGACACGCTGATCGGCGAGTTCGTCACCAAGCCGTCGAACTGCGGGCCGAACCAGACGTTGAGGCCGTCATAGGTCTTCGCCACCGACGACGTGTAGTAGATGTACGTCACGCCGCCATCATGCGTCCCATCGATGGGCTCAATCGTCAGGCCGTCAGCCCCGTCGGACGAGACCGGCACGCCGTCAACCGGGTTGCCGTACTGGTCGACCACCGTCACCTTGGCGACGTCACGAGCAGTGCCGTTAGCCACAACCCCATCCGTCGTCACTTCCACCGACGTGGTTGTGTCATTGCCCGGAGCCGGCTCGCAGCCAGCAGCCTGCGAACACGGAGCGTCTGGCTTCCATGTGACAGACTGCGCAGTCCCGATGGCCCCAGCCTGCAAGCTCGCGGTCACCTGGAAAGTACCGGCCTTGGTGGAATGCACCAACACCGAGCAGACGCCATCCTCATCCGTCGTGCACGACGCCTTGTCGTCAGCCCACACCGGGCCAGCCGGATTGATGTCGAACGCCACCGTGCTACCGAACGCCGGAGTGTTGTCCTCCGCCTTCACTGTTGCCGTCACCTTGTAGGTGTTCGCATCCGCCTCGCCCACCGTCAACGGAGCCGTCTGTGTGCTGTCCAGCGGCGTGATCGTGAACGACGAGCAATCCGGGCATCCAGCCGTATGGAAGAAGCTCATCGTCAACGTCGCCGGCACCGGGGTGCCTGTGACCGACGGATCGTTCGGATCCGTGATCGTGTACGACGCCACGAAATCACTACCAGCCGCCGTCGACGTGTACCAGATGGTCGTTTGACCATTGGCATTCGTCGGCGTGATGTTCGGCTGCACCGTGACGGCGCCAGCATTCGCGCCGCCCGTCATCGTCGAGGTCACCACAGCGCCCTCAACCGGGTTACCGAAGCTGTCGACCACCGTCACACGAGCACGGTTAGTCTGCACGTTATCGTCACGCGCACCGGCCGGCGTCAGCAACTCAACCGTCGAAGCCGGATCACCCGGATTCACCGGACAAGCAGGTGCCAAGCACGCCGGACCAGTGAAGAACTCAGCCGTCACCGGCGAACCAACCAGCGCATGCGGCAGATTGCCGTTACGCGGATCAAGCGCCGTCGCACCAATCTGATACGAACCAGGCTTCGTCGACGTCACCGTCACGAAACAATCACCATTCTCGTCGGTCACGCACTTGCCACCCGCCATCGGCGCCGTCAGCGGCGCGTTCGTCGGATCCGAGCTGGTGAAGGTCACCGCCTGGCCCTGCAATGGGTTGTTCGTCCCATCCGCCATGTGCGCCGTCACCGTGAAGGTCGAACCCACCACCTGCGGGTCGACCGGATCAATCGTCAACGTCGAGTTGGCCTCAAAGTCCGGATCACCCTTCGTGAACCGCATCGTGACCGGCGACGAGCCCTTGTCACTCGTCGGCTCCTTGCCGGCGATCAAAATGGTCGCCTGCTGCGGAACGCCGCCCGTCTCCGACGTGTACTGGAACACCGCCTCGCCGTTGTCATCAGTCGTCGCCGACGCCGGATCCACCACCGTCAACGTCGATGTGATCGCCGACGTCGTGACATCCACATCCGGAACCGGGTTGCCGTTGGCGTCGTACACATACGCCGTGGCCTCGTCAGCCGTATGGCCGTCAGCCGCCTGGCTGTCCAACGTCACAGCGACACGCGTGTAGTTCGTCTCAGACTCATCATCACCTGGCGTCCGTGGATCATCGATCGGATGACAGGTGTCGTCAGGCTCCATGCACACCGCGCCTGCGGTGAACGTCACATCAGCCGGGCTGCCTGTCAGATCTTGCGAACCAACAACCGCGTGAACCTTGAACGTGCCAGCCAACTGCGACGACACGGTCACCTCGCACGCGCCCTCATCATCGGTCTTGCAGGTCTGCGGCGCGAAGCCGAGCGTCGCGTCGCCGGAGAACGTAACCGTCACATTAGGAACCGGGTTGTTGTTGCCATCCAACACGACCGCATGGGCCGTCGGCGCGACACCGTCGACCTTGTTCGTCGGGTTGGACGGATCCGACGTGATCGTCAACGTCGAGTTGGCATAGTCGATGCCACCCGGGTTGAACGACGGGTTCAACGTCGAGCTACCCACCGTCAGACTGCCGCTGATCACACCATGCACCTGGTAAGTCGTGGCCACCAACGACCTGTAGTGGAACACCGCCTTGCCATTGTCATCGGTCGTCTGCGTCGTGCCATCAACCGCCGTCATGTCACCGGCATGCTCACCCGTGGTGATATCGGTGATCTCCACCGCCACCCCAGGCACCAGGTTGCCGTACGTGTCAGCCGCTGTGAACGTGATGACGTCCTCAGCCTGGCCATCAGCCCGAGCACCGTCCGGATACAACACAAACTTGGTTACCACACTCGGGTCGCCCTGCGGGTCGTCGCCCGTGTTCAAGCAGTCCGAGGTGCACACGTCACCAGGAGTGAAGTCAACCGTGTCCGTGTCGGTGATCAGCACGCCGTTCACCTTCGCAGAGAACGTGAACGTACCCACCAGCAACGACGTCGCCTGGAACGAATACTCACCATCGCCCTTGTCCTCGAACGAACCAGCCTTGATGGTCGCCTTAGGCAGATCACCAGACACGCCAGACACCTCGAAGGCATCCTCATCCAGATTCAAGAACGGCTGCTCATTCTCATCACGCACAGTGACATTCACCGTCACATAGGCACCAGCCTGTTGCGACGACTCCACCACATCAAGCGACGAACAATCAGCGCACACACTGCCCTGCGTGAACTGCACCACGGCCGTGTTGACCGAAGCCTGGCCGTCCACTGTGAACGACACCGTCGCATCACCCGGCGTGCTGGACGTCAACGTAGCCGTGTACGTACCGTCACCGTTGTTCGTGACATCACTCAACGTCCCGAAATCAGACGACATCGCCACCACAGCATCACTGTCAGTGATCTTGTTGCCATTCACATCCCGCAACGTCACCGTCACCGTCGAAGGCGTACCCACCGCCACCGGCGAATCAGCCGAGATCTGTGAACCATCCTCGCCCAGATCAATCGGGCCAGCCACGAACACCACCGTCTTCGGCGACGAACCATCCGGCGTCTCGCCCGCGGTCTTGGCGCCAACCTCCGTGCCATTGATCGTGGCATGAACGTTGACCGTCTCGGCCTTCGCATCCGTCACCTTCACCTGGCACGTGCCGAACGCCGGATCCTCCACATCATTGTTCGTCGTACAGCTCGTCGAGCCGTCCGGCGTCGTCAACACAGCCGACTTATCCACAGCCCAACTGATCAACTGGCCACCCACCGGGTTGCCAAAAGCATCGCGGGCCGTCGCGGTCGCGGTCGAACCGGTCGACGTGGCGTCACCCGCCACGACACCCGTCGCCGGATCCACCGCCAACGTCGACATGCCGACATCCACCGTGCCCGGCTTGAACGTGATCGGCTTAGGCGACCCGTCGAAGGCCTTGTTACCGTCCGCCGTCGCGAAGTAGACCGGCACCTCGAAGGTGTCCGCCTTGTAGGACGTGTAAGACACGACCGCACTGCCATCAGGCCCCGTCGTGTTGCCCGTCCCTCCGGTGATCGTGACATTCAGACCCGAGCCGTCCGGCGCCGGAGCCGACACCCGGGCGCCTGGCACCGGGTTGCCGTACTGGTCGAACGCCCACGCCGTGACCTGGTCAGCGGCCGAGCCGTTGGCGACCTGGTTATCCAACGTCACCTCGACACGAGTCATCAGCTTGGGATCATCCGTCTGCGGATCGCAGCCATTAGCCACCGAGCAGATGTCGTCTGGCGTCCACACCAAGCTGGCAGCCTGGTTGCTGTCGGCCGTCTTCACCGACTGACCACCATTGACCGTCGCGGTGACGGAGAACGTCGACGCGACCGTCGAATACACCTTCACCGTGCAGCTTGTGGCACCCGGCTGAACCGTGCAGGATTGAGCACCGTCGACCCACACCGGACCGGTCGGATTGATCGCGAACGCCATCGAACCACCCGGAACCGGGTTGAGGGAATCATCCAGCACGTGCGCCGTCAACGTGTACGTGTTCACATCACCTGTGCCGACCTTCAACGAACCCTGCGGTGTGACCTCGAAATAGGACTTCTCAGCCGACACCCCACCAGGGTTGAAACTCATCGACAACGGCGAGCCCTCCGGCGCACCGCTCACCGTGGTGTCCGTCGGATCCGTGATCGTCGCATCCACCGTGTAATCACCGGCCGTCTCGGTCTTGTACAGGACCGTCGCCTGACCATCCTCATTCGTCACCGCCGGGTTCGGCAGTGTCACCGTCAACGTGCCACCGTCTGGGCCAGTCACCTGAGCCGACGTGACCGCCGCACCAGGCACCGGGTTGCCGTACTGATCCAACGCCGTCAGAATCGCGATATTCGTCGCCTGACCATTGGCCTCAGAACCATCCTTGTCGAGCACAAAACTCGACGACGGCGCGCCATCAACCGGCTCGCAACCCAACGACGGCAAGCACAACGTGTCATGCGTAAACGTCGCTGACACCGGCGAACCCGTCAAACGAGTGGCCACGCCGGAGGCGTCATCATACGTGCCGCCGATCTGATAGGTGCCGACCTTCGTCGACGACACACTGACCTGGCAGGTGCCATCCGTGCCCGTCGTGCAGAACGTCACCGCCGCACCCGTCGCGTCTGTCACCGACACACCCGCGGGTGCCGTCAACGTCACATCGATGCCAGGAATCGCCAAACCGTTGGCATCCTTCACCGTGGCGGTCACCGTGAACGGGCTGCCCACCACCTGCGACGTCGTCGGGTCAATCGTCAACGTCGAGTTCGCCTGGCTGGGCGTCCCAACCGTGAACCGCATCGTCGCCGGCGACGACTTCGCCGGATCATCGACCTTCAACTCCGTGCCATCCACCGACACCGTCGCATGCTGATCGACATTCGGCGTCGTCGACGTGTACGTGAACACCGCAATACCGTCGTCACCCGTCGTCACCGACGTCGGCGCCACCGCCGTCAACGTCGGCTCAACCGCCGCCGTCGTCACCTCAGCGTCAGCAATCGGGTTGCCATACGTGTCATACAGGTGAGCCGTCACCTCGTCGGTCGCGTGGCCGTCGGCCAACTGGCCGTTCACCGTCGTCTCAACACGAGTGAAGTTGGTCTTCGACTCGTCGCCAGGCGTGTCTTTGTCATCCACCGGCGTGCAATCCGACACACACAAGTCACCGCTGGTGAACTCCACCGGAGCCGGGCTACCGTCGCCCACCTCAGTGCCGCCGATCCGCGCCGTGATCTCATAATCACCCGCGACCTGCGACGACACCGTCACCGAGCAGGAACCGAAGTTCGGATCCGTCGGCACGTTGTTCGTCGTGCAGCTCGCCTGCGGACCGAACGTGATGTTCGCCGAATCAGCCACCAACGTCACCCGGACGCCGCCTTGCGGCAGACCGTCAGAGTTCAACGCCGTCACGGTCGCCATCGGCGCCGGATCCGTCACCTTCTGGGTAGCCGGCGACACCCGCAACTGCGACTTCGCAATGTCCACCTCGTCCGAACGGAACGTCGGATTCTGTGAATGGCTGTCTGGCTGGAAAGTCTTGCCATCCAACTCGAGCTGACCATCGACCGTGAACCTGTCAGACGCCACCTTCGACGTGATATTGAAGGTGACCTGGCCATTCTCATGCGTGATTGCAGGATCGTCCGTCGAACTGATAGTCAACGCATCAGCCAACTCCGGATACGTGTCTGCGGTCACATCGTCCAGCGACACCGTCACACCCGGAATCGGGTTGCCGTAGGTGTCGGCCGCGGTCGCCACGATGACGTCCGCGTCACGGTCATTGGCCACCTGGCCATCGACCGTCAACTCAAACTTCGTCGTGACGTTCGGGTCACCCTTAGGATTGTCACCCATATTCTCGCAGTCGTCGGTGCACACACCAGCATGAGTGAACGTCACTGTCGGCTGGTCATCAACCGTCACACCGTCAACCGTCGCGGTGAACGTAAACGTGCCCACCAGGTACGACGTGCCCGTGAACTGATACTGGCCGTCGCCTAGGTAACGGAACGACGTATCGTCAGGCACCACATTCGGCTGCCCGTTGTCGCCCACGCCAGCGATCGTGAAATCGCCACGCGACAGGTTAGGAATCGCCTGCTGGTTATCATCCTTCACTGTCACCACCATCGTCACATCGGTGCCCACCACTGCTGAAGCCGGGGTCACCGTGAACGACGAGTTCTGACCATTGGGCCCACCCTGGTTGAAGAACACGAGCTGAGGCGAATCAGACACGTCCGTGGCGACCATGTCGCCCGTCACCGAATCTTTCACCGGAACGGTCGCGTGCACCGTGACCTGTTCCTCGATCAAGTCGGTGAACTTCACCGCGCAGGTGCCCGTGTCACCGGTATTGCAACTGCCATCCGTCGGATCAGTGAACGACGCCGACCCATCGACCGTCACCGTCACGTCCTGGTTATGCACCAGGTTGCCGTTGCAGTCCTTGATCGTGACCGTCGCCGTCGAATCGGCGGCCGTGTCCAACGACGTCGGATCAACCGACATCGACGACGTGCCGTCGGCCGTGCACGCCGCACCAGCCACGAACGTGACCTGACGTGTCAGGTCCTGCGTCTTGTCAGCCGGATCCTTCACCGTCGTGCCATCGTAAGCCGCTGTCACGTCAAACGTGTCGGCCTTCAACGACGTCAACGTCGCCGTATACACATTCGTGCCAGCCACATGCTCGACCGGCGACGACACGCTCACCAACGGATCCGACGAGAACACGATCTTCGAAACGTCCAAGTCCGTCGCCGGTTGCTCATTGCCATCAACCGCCGTCAACGTCGCCGTCCACGAATCAGTGCCATCAGCCACAACATCATGATCAGCCCCCGCGGACGGCGCGACTGTGAAGGTCGTGCCCTCGCAGCCGTCACAGAACGGCACCCGTGACGTGAACGACACCTGCGGCTGATTTGCGATCTGAGCACCATCGGCCGCACCGATATGGCCCGTCACCGTCACGACATCACCATTGGTGAGGTCGGTCAGTTTCATGGAGCACGTGCCACGCGTCGCCGGATCAGTGCTGGTCGTGCAGCTTGTCGCCGCCGTGCCATCCGCCAGCGTCAGCACACCGTTCTTATCAGCGGTCATGAAGACGTTAACCGGATCGTCCACCAAGTTGCCGAACTTGTCTTTGATCGTCGCCGTCACCGTCGAACCATCAGACGACGTGTCGCCCGTCGCAGCTTCTGACGGCCGCGCGTCCAAGAACGACGCCAGATCTGAATCAGTCGGGCAATCCGACGCCCCCGGGCAGGCCTCGCCCGCCTGGAAGGTAACCGGGTAGGTCACCGCCGTGCCGCTATCGTCGACGACATCAACGCCACCGACACTCGCCTTCACCGTGAAGGTCTCGTTGGCCACAGTCGATGTCAAACGTGCCGTGTAGGTGCCATCACCATTGTTGACGACATCAGACACCACCAATTGAGTACTGGGCTGGCCATTCAGCGTCGCCGGGAAAGCAACCGACGCCGTGTCGAGGTTATAAATCGGATGACCATTCACATCGACCGCCGTCAACGTCGCCGTGTACGACTCGTCCCCCGTGGGATCGTCCGACACCATCGGCGGGTTCGACGCGCCATTAGTCGGCACGACTTCGAACGTCGACAGCGCGTCACTGAACGGCGACGACGAGAACACCACCGTCTTCGGCGAGGAACCATCCGGAGTCTGACCCGCAGTCGCCGAACCGATATTCTCCCCACCAATCGTCGCGTGGACGTCCACCGACTCCGGCTTCAGGTCCGTCAGCACCTTGCTGCACATGCCGTACGCCGCCGTGTCAGCCGGATCACTGCCCGTCACACAGGTTGTCGTCGCAGCCCCGCTAAACGACGCCGATGTTGTGACCGTCGACGGAGGCGTCGCCACCAACGACAGATCAATCGTCGCCCCCGGCACCAGGTTGCCGAACTTGTCGTAGGCGGTCACGGTTGCCGTGACATCGCCACCGGTATTCGCCGTCGTCGTCGACACCGCCAACGTCGAGTTGGCCACGTCGGCCTCACCGGCGACGAACGTGATGCTCGGCTTGTCGGCCGCCCACAGGCCGCTAGCGCCCGCCTGCATCTGGTATGCGCCGGCCTTGGTCGACGTGAACTCCACCGTGTACTGGCCAGTGCCATTGCCGACCGGCGTCATGTCGCCGATGGACACATCAGTCGCACCCGACACGGTCTGGGCGAACTGAGCAGCCAGGCCGTCGAGCGGGTTGCGGTTGCAGTCCATCGCCGTCAACGTGCCCGTCCAGGAGTCCTCACCATCGGCGACGACGTCATGACCAGCGCCTTCTGTCGGCGCGACTGTGAAGGTCGACGTGCCGGGGTTGGTGCAGATCGTGGTGCCCGCCTCGAACGTCACAGTTTGCGGCGAATCCACCGTCGGCGAACCATCAAAGCTGGCCGTCACATCGACAGCCTCAGCCTTGACGTCAGACACCGCGACATCGCACTGGCCGTTTTCATCAGTCTGGCAGAACGTCGGAGTCAACACCGCCGAGCTTGAACCGCCGCCTTTCAGCGCCGTGCTGAAATCAGCCTGAACACCCTCGACCGGGTTGCCGAAGCAGTCGAGCAACGTCGCCGTCGCGGTCACCGAACCACCGTCCACCGACGCGCTCGTCGCCGACAACGACAACGACGACGTGGTCGCCTTGCCGTCGACCACGCACGGAGCGGGCTGTGACGTGAAGCTCACATCGGCCGGCGAATTTTGCACATCGACCGGCGTGGTCGGGTCGTCTGTGTTCTCCGGATCGGGCACCATCGCGTGAATCGTGAAATCGCCCATTTCCGTCGACACCAACGTCAACGAGCACGTGCCACCGTCACCAGTGGTGCACGTCGTCGTCTTGGTGCCCTCGTCATCAACCAAGTAGGTCTTCGCCGCGTCAACGGCGCTGCCGTCAGCGCGGGTCACCTCGTAGGTCACCTCACTGCCAACAACAGGATTGTCGAGACCGTCGATGGCGGTCGTCGTCGCGACGTAACCATTCGCCGGATCGTCACTCACCGTCACCGGGCTGGCCGGCGTCACGTCCAACGTCGACTTGCCTGGCACAGGCGCACCTGACTTGAACGTCACCGCGTCGGCCGGGGACCCCTGCACATTTGTGGCCGTGGAGGTCTCCGGATCAGGCACTGTAGCGCTGATCACGAAATCGCCAGGCTCTGTCGAAACCAGGGTCAACGAGCAGGACGCCGCCGTGCCCTCGGTATTCATGACCGTCGTGCACGAAGTCTGCGTGTCACCGTTCTCATCAACGAAGTAGGTCTTGGCCGGATCAACCGCGTTGCCCTCGGAATCCGTCACCGAATACGACACCGTCGCGTCGGGAGCAGGATTCGCCGGCGACATTGAATCGCTCGTCGTCGTCGTCGCCACGAAACCATCCGTGCCGTTTGCGGTCAACTCTTGGTCCGGCGTCACCGTCAGCGTCGAGTTCGCCGGATCGGCTGCACCGTGAGTGAACTCCACGTCAGCCGGAGAATCTGTGATATCGACCTGCGCATTGCCGACCTTCACCGTCGCGTGAACGCCGTCAGCGTAAGCACCAGCGACCGTCGAAGACACATTCACATAGCAGGTGCCAGTCGTATCCGTCACACAGGTCGTCGTCGGCTGACCGTCTTTATCAGTCAACGTCAAACCCGACGCCACCGTAAACGTCACCGTCTGATTCGGCAGCAGATTGTTGTCAGCATCCTTCACCGTGGCCATGGCCTTGATCGGACTCCCGACCGGGGCAGTCGCACTATCCGGATCCGACGAATCAAGCAACGGCGACAACGCCAACGTCGAGCTCGTGGGGTCTGGCGCCTTCTGGTAGGTCACCTCAACCGTCAAGTCATCGCCCAAACGCGGCGAGAACGTGACGGTCACCGACCCGTTAGTCGCAGGATCCGACACCGTGCCATTAACGGCCGACGTCAGATCGTCACCTGTCGAGGTGTCCTTGATCTTCACACCAGCAACCGCCCACGTGCTATCCGGCACCTGCGCCGTTACCGACACCTGAGAACCAGCCGACGCCGCCTTCGACACCCCATACGTCACTTGCGAGTTGTCAGCGGCCAAACTCTGACCATCGACTGTGAACGTCGCGTCGCTGCCTGTGGTGATCGCGCCCGGACGATAGACCGCGTCCGCCGCATTCACGGTGTAATCCTCAATCTCACCAGCCGTCGCCCACGGCGTGTTTGACGTGGCGCTGGCCTGATAATCGTTGTTGATATTTGTCGGCGACGTCACATCGTTCTCCGACACCTGAGTACGAACCTGCACCAACGGCGAACCTGACACCGCACCCGAACTCTGAATCTGGAAACCACCCGTTGCGACACCGTCCGACACCGTCGGCGTCCACTTCGGCGTGGTGTTCCACGTGTTGTTCCCGTTACCGGTCGTCCAACCAGCCACATGAGCCTTCGCCGCATCCGAACCGCTCACCGTACCCTGCAAGGTGTAATTCTTCGTCGCAGCCAGAATCTCATCATTCGTCGACAGCGGGATCTGACCGTTATAGGCCTTAATACTCACACCGTCATCCGTGCCGTTGTGGGCCTTGTTATCCGTTGCCGGACCGGCATACTGGCCAAGCTCCTTACCAAGCCACAACGTCGGGTTCGCGCCCTGCACGTGGGCTGGCGCACCAGCAGCGACGGTCGCCGGCCCCGCAGCCGCATCGCCAAACGAGCCCGCCGCACTAATACCAAAATCAGCATTCGCGACTTCGCCGTCACTCGACACGTGCACCTGCGACTGGATCACCATCGCATCAGGCTGCGTCGACGTGTCAGAACCGATCGCAGCCGCGTCGCTTGGCAACGCGGGATCACTCGCCGGCATGGCGATCGCGCCATAGCACGTGTCACCAGCAGATGTGGAAATGTCACCGTTGACGCATGTTGCCGTCGTCGTATTGGTGGTGCCACCACCGTCAGCCCACGTCTGAACAGCATTCACACCATTGATCTGCGGCTGAACCACACGCACGATGTAGTCACCGCTGCCACCCAACAAGAACGAATAGCTACCGGAAGCGTCTGTTTCACGCTTGCCTTCGAGGATGTACTGGCCTGAGGCCGGATCCTTCATATACAAGCCCACGGTGACATCAGGTTGGCCCACTTCACCCGAATCAATGCTGCCAGAAGCGTCAGCGTCGTTATACACCGTGCCTTGAATCACATAGGCGGTCTGGCCAGACGCCAGATCCTCAATATAAAGCGGCGTCGACGGCGGCACATTTCCACCAGCCGGGATTGTCGACACATAGCCCGACATGGGATTGATGGCCAACACTGTTTGCGTATTAAAATTCGAGGCGTACAAAGTGCCCTGGAAGAAAGCCATGCCATAGGTCATATACATGTTAGCGGCAGTTGTGCTTGTGCCAGCGAATGTCCGCGCCTCAGAACCGGCCGGCTCGTTCGGGTTCGCGGTCAGCGGAGCGACCAGGTTATACGTCCAATCGCCAGTGGCCGCCGGCACCACACGAACCAGCCAGATCCGCTCGAGCGCGGTCGGGTAACCCATTGCAGGAACCGCTTGATTTGACTGCACCAAAATGTATGCGTTGCCATTGGCATCTAACGCCATGTCTGAAGCGACCATCCCTTGGCCGTTGCAGTCATAGAGACCATTAAACACACCATCCGCTGGGGTCTTCGGTTGAATCTGACCAGAATAATTGTATTCACCCGTAGTCGGGTTCCATATCATCATTCGGAAATTGCCTGTGGCGCCGTTCAAACCACCGATCCCCGAACACTCGGCGCCGGAGAAGAACACATCACCTGTCTTCTGGACAACCTCGCCACCAGACCACCAGGTCATGTTGACAGCACCCAGTTGGTTCGGCTCAAAGTACCGAGCCGTCGGGATGAGCGACACCTGCGCGGTCGTGTCACCGCTCGAGAACCGGTAAATCGGCTGGGAAAACCCGACCTGACCCGCATTAGTCGTCCCAGACGTATTCAACGAGTTAGCAGGAAGCCCAAAAATAGTCTCTGCATTCCTTCGCCCCGGTGCGTCAAAGACGCTATCACCGTTCCATGACCAGGAATACAAATAGGCCTTATCGCTGTGCCCATTCTTGTTCGCGTCCAAAGCGATTGTCGACCCTTGGTTACCAATGGCGTCACCGGTCTGCAGGGAGCCGGTATTAGCAGTGCTGTTAGCGAACACGGTAGCGTTGGCGCTCGTCGGGACCGTGCCATCCGTCGAATAGGTGCCATACCATGCATTAGGGGAATCCCCACCGCCGACCGCGTCACCGCCATATGCGGCGTTAGCCGAACCTAACAACACTTGGTCGCTCAGCGGGGTCATCGGCTGAGTCAAGGCCCACGCGGGCCGTGCAGTAGTACCCGTCGTGTCGGTATACCACCCATGAACAGGGAAGGTGCCTGAGCTCCCCGCCGCCTGGGCCGGCGTGGCCGCCGACGGCAACACGATGGCGAGTCCCATGACCGCCATCGCCAGAGCAGAAAGCCCAGACAACACACGCAAGCCGAATCTGCGTGGGCCTGACGCCTCCAGTGGCGTCATCATCAGACCACTTGATGTGGGGGAAACGGCCTTGCGCGAGCGCGTTCGACCGGTGTGCGGACGTAATGAAGGCATGGAGCGACCCTTCCTGGCGTACTGCCGACAAAATAACGTCTTCACTCTGCCCACCGTTGGGATCGTTGTCAACCCGAGGAGCAAGTCGTTTGCCGCCCCTGGCACCACGGTCGTAGTCGCCGGTAAGCAATTTGACTACCGGGCCGGCGAAGCTGATCGGCTCAGCGGAATACGGTGGGAGTATCACCACGAACGGTGTGCAAAGGGGGTCTGGCGAGTCATCTCACCTTGCCAAAGCTGGCCTTTGGCCACCAAACCCCGTCTAGCGCCGCACACCACCTTCGTGAATTACATCGGTGTCACTTAATGACAACTCGTGTAGAAAAGTGAAAGGGGTGTTCGCGAATGGCGACAGCCGTTCGCGAGAGGCTCAATTCCCACCAAAAAGCTACATATCGACATATCGTTTTACTGGTGCGCGGACAGTCCGCGCCGGAGCAAGAGGTCGCCGAGGCGTTGGAGATCGTCTTCCCCAGCGAACTCAATGACGATGCGGCCCCTCTTACCCGTGGACGAGACCGTGACCCGGGTGTCCAGTGCCTGCGTCAGGTCGTCTTGCACACGACGAGCCTCAGTGGACGGCGGACGCTTGGGAGCTCGTGGCTTGCGCGGTTTCTTGCTCTGACCGGCGCCGACCGCCACCATCTCTTCCACTGTGCGCACCGACAGGCCTTCGGCCACGATGCGGGTCGCCATCTGTTCCATCGCCTCGGCGTCCGGCAGCGTCAGCAGCGCACGGGCATGGCCAGCACTCAGCACTCCCGACGCGACTCGCCGCTGCACACGCGGCGGCAGTTGCAGAAGCCTAATCGTGTTCGAGATCTGGGAACGGGATCGCTTGATACGCTTCGACAGCTCCTCCTGCGTGCAGCCAAAGTCGCTCAACAACTGTTGGTAGGCGCCGGCTTCTTCCAATGGGTCGAGTTGCGCCCGATGCAGGTTTTCCAGTAGCGCGTCGCGCAACAAGTCGGCGTCTTCGGTGCGTCGCACGATCGCGGGGATTGTTGTCAGATTGGCCAAGGTGGCCGCCCGAAGACGGCGCTCACCGACGACCAACTCATACTCGTCGTCCGGCATGGGACGCACCACCACCGGCTGTAGCAAGCCGACCTCTTGAATGGACGCGGCGAGCTCCGCCAAGGCGTCCTGGTCGAAATTCGTGCGCGGCTGGCGCGGGTTCGGCCTGATCGATCCAACCGGAATCTCTTCATAGCGCCCGGCCGGTTCGCCCGTGGGTGCCATGAGATCTGGATCGGTCGGCGTCAACAACTCACCCAAACCTCGCCCGAGGCCCGATCGCTGTGCCTTCATCTCCGCGCCTCCACCTCGTCGCTCGCTCTCATGACGTGGGTTAGCTTAATGAATACCCGGAGATGATTCACGAGACGCCCATCCTGGCTAGGGGAGTCGTCTCAGGTTGACCGGTGAGCCCATAGGCGCCTTCCGATGTCATCCGTCGCTTTCGATCTACCAAGGAACAGAAAGTGACGCCGAACACCGGTCCGCCAGTGAAGCGCTGACCGAGAAGGGGCTTGGGCGGCTGTAGGCCACCAGGCCTGCCAAGGCCGCCTACTTCACCGACGACGCCCGAGCGGCCAGCTCGGCGGCAGCGGCCAGGTAGGCCTGGGCGCCGGCGGACGCGGCGTGGTACGTCAACACCGATTGGCCGTAACTCGGCGCTTCCGACACTCGTACCGAACGCGGGATGACGGTCTGAAGGGTCTCGCCGGGGAAATGCGCTCTGACCTCTTGCTCGACCTCGGCCGACAACTTGGTGCGCCCGTCATACATGGTGAGCAACACGGTGCTGAACACCAGATCGGCATTCATTTGCTTGCGCACCAGGTCGATGGTGCGAAGCAACTGGGTGACGCCCTCCAACGCGTAGTACTCGCACTGAATCGGGATGAGGATCTCGCGCGCGGCCACCAGTGCGTTCACCGTCAGCAGGCCGAGCGAGGGCGGGCAGTCGATGAACACGTAATCCATCGGATGGTCGGCCAGATAGTCGCGCAGCGCGTGCAGCAGTTTGCTCTCGCGGGCGAATTCGCTGACCAGGCTGATCTCTGCGCCTGCCAGGTCGATCGTCGCGGGCGCCAGATACAGGTTGTTCGACTCAGGGGAGGGCTGCACCACATCGGCCAGCGGCACGCCGTTCAGAACTTCGTAGGTGCCCGGGCTCCCTTCCAGGTGCTCGACGCCGAGCGCGGTGGACGCGTTGCCCTGCGGGTCAAGATCGATCACCAGCGTGCGCAGACCGCCTTGCGCCAGTCCGACGGACAGATTCACCGCCGTCGTCGTCTTGCCCACACCACCCTTCTGGTTGGCCACGACGAAGACGCGTGTCTCCGTCGGACGCGGGAGAGTCGATGTTTCACGTGAAACATCGACATCGTCGGCCACCTCCGTCGGCTCACCGAACTCCGGCAAGTCAAATGCGACACGACGCGGGGTCGCCCTCTTCTCAGCAGCCATCCGGCCCTCCCTCACGCGCTCGTGCCGCAATCGGAACAGCACAACAATACGGGCTCAATCGTCCCGGCTCACCTCAGCCCAATAGGCAGGCCACCATCGGGGCAGGAATCGCCTTGACCGGGCCATCTGTGTCGAGCACCGACTTGGTCGCCATCACGCCGTGTCCGAATTTTCCTTCCAACGTCTTGGCCTCACGACGCCAACCGGAGTCGACCCACTTCGACTCAAGAGGCGTCGTCATGCCGCCAGCGAGCAGCGGAACCCGGACCGGCCCCAGATCCACCTCGTTGCCTGAACCCGTCCGGACGTACCCAATCGTGTCGTCGGCAACCCATCGTCCTTCCTCGTAGTCATCAATCACCCGCGCAAGGCCGACGGCCAGCGCCGCTTCGCTCAGCGCAGGAAAGGCGGGCCCAGCGAGCCCAGCACTGAGCAACGAAGGAATCCACGCCAGGATAGGGTCAGTCAGATAAAGCTTCGCCTGAGCGCCGACGACGAGGTTGCCCCGCTCATCTCGTTGGCGGCACCACAACGCCGCATGTGAGTTGATCAATCGAAGAATCCTTCGCTCGAAGGCGCCCCGACTCGGGTAACCCAATTGAGCCGCCGCCCCCGTGACACTGAGCGGGCTGGTCATCCGACCACCAATGCCAGCAAGAAGCAACGGCACAGACTCAGTGGGCCCATCGGGGTCAACATCAGCGCGCAGCCAAGCCAACAAATCCCGTAAATAAGCGAGGCTAACGGCCCCTTCCCGGTGATACTCGGCGACAGCCCTTGGGAAACCACCACTCGTCAAGTAATCCTGCCAAGCTAAGTCATAGTCATCGACGAAGAACAACAGTGCGGCCACTGCCTTCATGGCGTCGTCTCCATCAAGTTCACCAGGTCGCACCACCGGCGGAAGGGGTACATCTGGTCGAGTGACGGCAACATAGTCGCGAAAGCTCATCGGCATGAGTTGACGAATACGGCGCCCCTGGCCCGAGCCCGCCCGACCAGCGAAGAGGTTACCCTGCACGTCCTCGGTTGTTACCCACCTGCTACCGGTGGCAACAACCGTGTCGTCGCCGAATTCGCTGGTGTCGCGAGCCAGCTTGAGCACGCTCGTCCAACCGACCATTCCCGATATGTCGTCGAATAGCCATACGCGCCGGCGCGGACCGTCGCCATCAACCGAGCGCGTCAAAGCCCGTCCCAAGGTGATGACACGCCGCAGGTCTCGCACCGCCATTCCATCGCACGGCACATAGACGACCTGTCGTGGGTCGACGTATGGCCCACGACACAGCGTCGCAGCAGCGTCCAAGATTGCTACGGTCTTTCCGGCTCGCCGAGGCCCAGTCAACACCACGAGACTTCCATCAGGTTCTTGTGACACAACGTCATCAAGAATCTGACTGCGGTAGCCAAGGTCATATCGGCCGCGATCCCGCAACACTCTGTTTGAGTCGGTCCACGCCGTCCGAGAGCCGCCAGACACAGCACTTGCCCACCAAGGGTTCGCATCCGTCAACACCCGCCGGAGTTCGTCATCACGCATACCAACATGCTATCCGAACACCACAAACTAGGGGGGGTCCAAGAGATCAAACGCCACAAACTATGGGGGGTTCAAGAGCCCAAACACCACAAACTAGGGGGCGTCGAACAAGTGCTGAGCGGCAACGGATGGATGACCGCAGCCAAATTGAGAGCTGTTACGGGCCTATCCCGGCAGACAGTCAGCCGCCAAGTCAACAGACTCCTCACCGATGACCTGATCGAGGCCGAAGGGGCACGCCGCAGCCCGAAACGGCGCTATCGCTGGCGCCGATGAGCATTCACTACTTGCCCACATACTTGCTCACGGATCCTCAACATGAGCAAGTTCGTGAGCAAGTTCCTTGTCGTCAGCCGCCCGCACCAGCCAGGTGGGGCCGTCCGAGCCTTCGACCGTCACCTCATGGACGGCGGCCGTCAGATCGGCTGCGCGCAGCGCAGGCCGCGCCGCCCGCACTTCGTCGGGGGCCGAACGGCCTTTGAGCGCCAGCAGCGAACCGCCGACCAGCGGTGCGCACCAGCCGATGAGCTTTGGCAGGGGAGCCACCGCCCGAGCCGCCACCACATCGAAGCGCTGGCGTTCGTCTTCCGCGCGACCGCGCCGTACTTCGACGCGATCCTCCAGTCCGAGGTCGGCGACCGTCGCCACCAGGAAATTCCACCGTCGCAACAACGGCTCCAACAGGGTCACGTGCACGTCCGGCCGTACCAAGGCCAACGGAATGCCTGGCAAACCAGCGCCGCTACCGACGTCGATCACCGTCGCGGCCGACGGCACGAACGGCAGCAAGGCCAGACTGTTGAGCACGTGTCGTTGCCACAGCCGGTCGGCTTCACGTGGACCGATCAGGCCCCATTCGATGCCCCGCGTGCGCAAAATCTCGACATAGCGCTCGAGCGACTCGGAGGCGGCCGCCCATGAGTCGCGCGCGACTGTCAGATGCCCTGGCGAAGCGTCGCTCAGCGTCATCGGACGCCGAGCGTCGCCTGTGTGAGAAGAACGGCTGCTCGATGGGTCAGACGACACGGATCGCACGGCGCCGGACTAGCCCTTGAGCTGGATCACCACGCGGCGGTGGGGCTCCTCGCCCTCGGATTCGCTCGTCAGGCCCTTCGCCGCCACCTCGTCGTGAACGATTTTGCGCTCGAACGGGTTCATCGGCGTCAGCCGCACCGGCTCGTCGTTCGCCTGCACCTCGGCGATCGCGTCGTCAGCCAAGGCCACCAGCTCGACGCGCCGATGCTCACGATGCCCGGCGACGTCCAACATCAGACGGCTGCGATGGCCCGTCTCCGTCATGACAGCCAACCGGCACAGCTCCTGCAACGCCTCCAGCACCTGCCCGTCCTTGCCGACGAGGGTTTCGCCCTGCGTCAACACCGACACGTGGGCACGGCCGCCTTCGACGAACGTGTCGATGTCGCCGTCCAGGTCAGCGATGTCGAGCAACTCTTCCAAATAGTCGGCCGCGATCTCGCCTTCGTTGACGAGCGCCGCTTCGCGTTTCGACATCTTCTCCGCGGTCTCAGCCGGCAGCTCGACGGCGTCGACATCGCCCAGCTCAGCCTCCATCACCGCCACGGCGTCGCCCGACACCGCGTCGTCGGCCACAGCCGCATCGGCAACACCTGACTCATTCTCGTCAGTCATCCATCTCTCCTTCGATCAAGTCTTGGCGGGGCCTACTGCGATTTGCGCTTCGCCCGCGACTGGCGCTGCACCTGCTGGCGCTGCACGACCTGTTTGGCTGGCCCCTCCGCCAACGGCTCCCCACCCGGCTGCTTGCCCTTGGCGGACGGCGTCGGCCGCGTCCGCCGCGTCGGCTCGCTCACACCCGTCTGGCGCTGCACCTTGGTCGGATCGTAGGCCTGCTGAGCCGCCTTCTTCTTCGCCCCCCGGCGGGACGCCGCGATCACGTCGGGATCTTTCCCGCGCTTGCGCATGCGTTCTTCCCAATCGATGTACGCCGGAGTGTTGGGTGACGGATTGTTATGAATGAGGATGAACTGCTGGCCAAGCGTCCACAGGTTCGTCGTCAACCAATAAACCAGCACGCCGATCGGGATGTTCACACCACCGATGGCATAAATCACCGGGAACATGAACAGCATCATCTTTTGCTGCTGCGCCATCGGGCCCGTCAGCGCCTCCGGCGGCATGTTCTTGCGCATCAGCTGCAACTGGTTGATGAACAGTGTGACCACCATCACGACGATCAACACCAGCGCCAAAGTCTGCACCGCCGTCCAGCCATTGGTGAGCGGCATGAACGTCGACGAAATCGGGGCACTGAACAACGTGGCGTGCCGCAACGAATCCATCAATGCGGTGTCGATGGTGAAATAGCCCATCGGATTACCGCGCGAGGTATTGTTCAACACCCAGAACAGCGCCATGAAAATGGGCATCTGCAACAAGATCGGCAAGCAGGACGCCATCGGGTTGACGCCCTCTTCTTTGTAGAGCTTCATCGTCTCTTGACCGAGCTTGTCGCGGTCGGCGCCGTACTTGTCTTGCAGCTCCTTCACCTTCGGCTGCAACAACTGCATGTTCCGCGACGAGTTGATCTGTTTGACGAACAACGGCACGAGGCAGGTGCGCACCACCATCGTGAGCAACACGACCGACAGCGCCCAGGCGATGCCCGAGTCCGGGTCGAGAACCAAGCCGAGCAACCAGTGGAACGCCATCAGCACCCACGACACCGCCCAATACAGCGGCGTCATCAGGGTGTTGAGGAACCCCATGAAGTCATCCCAGAGATTCAGGGGCACGAGCAGCGCCAACACAGTCATTCCTTACTCGTCGAAGCGATCGCGACGTCCGGGGACAACGACGACATCGCCGCCCGCGCCAGTTGTTCTGCTTCCCATTCACGCGCGGCCGGAGTGCCCGGAACCGGGTCATACCCCCCGAGCGACCATGGGTGACAACGAAGCAGACGTCGCACCGCCAACCAGGTTCCCTTGGCCGCGCCGTGCACGCGAACGGCCTCCAACGCATAGGCGGAACAGGACGGATAAAACTTGCACACATTGCCGTACAGCGGGCTGATGACAGCCCGGTAGACCTTCAGCAGGCCGATCAGCACGTACTTCATGAGCGCCCACCTTGCCCGGCACGCTCCAGACGCCGACACGCCTTGGTCAGCGTCTGATGCAGTTCGTCTTTAGCCACGCCGTGAGCGGCAGACGGAAGCGCACGCACGACGACGTCGACCACTGGCTCCGCCATGCGAATCTCGTCTGCCATCAGATGCCTCAATTGACGCTTCACCCGGTTGCGCGTCACCGCGTCGCCCACCGCCTTCGAGACGATGAACCCTGCACGCGAGACTACCGTCGCCCCCGGCCGCACATGGACGACCACATCCGGCCCACTCGCCCGGACACCGTTCTTAACCGTCGCCCGGAAGTCGCGTGAGTCGCGCAAACGCAGAGCCTGGGGCAACACGTCTAGCTCAGCCGGCCAGACGAGCCCGACCCTGACGACGACGGGCGGAAATGATGGCACGACCAGCGCGCGTGCGCATCCTCGAACGGAAGCCGTGGGTGCGGCTGCGACGCCGGTTGCTCGGCTGGAAAGTGCGCTTGCTCACGCGAATGCTCCCAAATCAAATCGGACAGATGCGCCCACGCGGACGCACGTGCGTCGTTGATACGACCGCTCAACGATACGCGGCCCGGGCCGCTTCGGGCAAGCGAGAACGAGCCGGACGGGGCCTGGACGCTCGTCAACCGGGCAATTACTGAACAGTTTCGAGCATCCTGTCGAGCCGACACGCCGGACTTGTCCACAATTTGTCTGGTCAGCGCTACACCGTCGGCCCCGATACTGGTAAGTTACCAACGGTTCGCACATCAGGCACAGGCGTCTACCTCCTCGTTGTCCACAACTGTGGATAGCACACACCGTCGTTGTGGATAACTTGTGGGTAACCTTGTCTGCCACACCCGTCGAAGGGACGATACGACCCGCCATGACCTCTCCAGCCGCCGACAACGATCTCGACACCCTCTGGACCTACGTCTTGATGGATTCGGATCCGACGATGCGCGGCTGGTTGCGGGGTGCCCAACCCCTCGCTTTGCACGACTCACTGCTCATCATCGCCGTGGCCAACCAGTTCACCCGCGACCGCATCGAGACGCGGCTGCGCGCCGGCATCGAAGACATCCTGCTCAATTACGTCGACCACCCAATCAGTCTGGTGGTCACCATCGATCCGTCGTTGCCGCTGCCCATCGAAGACATCGATCAGGTAGACGAGTCGTTGCCCATCCTCCACGAGAACACGCCCGCCCCCCGGTTCTTACAACCCGACGGACTCAACTCCAAGTACACATTCGACACATTCGTCATCGGCGACTCGAACCGGTTCGCGCACGCCGCCGCGGCGGCCGTCGCCGAAAACCCCGGCAAGTCGTACAACCCCCTACTCATCTATGGCGACTCCGGCTTGGGCAAAACCCACCTGCTGCACGCCGTCGGCCACTACGTGCGCACCTATTACACACACTTGCGTGTCAAATACGTCTCCACCGAAGAGTTGACAAACGACTTCATCAACTTCGTCTCCGACAACCGCATGGCCGAATTCCGCCACACCTATCGCGAATCGGTCGACGTGCTTCTCATCGACGACATCCAATTCCTTGAATCGCGTATCGGGACCCAGGAAGAGTTCTTCCACACGTTCAACGCGCTTCACACAGCCCAAAAACAAATCGTCATGACGTGCGACCGGCCACCCCGCCTGCTCGAAGCTCTGGAGCCCCGGTTACGCAGCCGCTTCGAATGGGGGCTCATCACGGACATCCAACCGCCGACGCTGGAGACGCGCATCGCGATCCTGCGCAAGAAAGCCATGGCCGAGCATCTCACCGTCGGTCCCGATGTGCTGGAGTTCATCGCCAGCCACATCCCCACCAACATCCGCGAGCTTGAGGGCGCGCTCATCAGGGTGACGGCGTTCGCCAGCCTCAACCATCAGACGGCCGACCTGCCGCTCGCCGAGATGGTGTTGCGTGACCTCATCCCCGATGATTTCGATGTCCGCATCACCGGCCAATTGATCATGGCGCAGGTGGCGGCGTTCCATAACATCACCGTCGACGAACTGGTCGGGCACAGCCGGACACACACCCTCGTCAACGCCCGACAGGTCGCCATGTACCTGTGCCGCGAGCTCACCGACCTGTCGTTGCCGCGCATCGGACAGCTCTTCGACGGACGCGACCACACCACAGTCATGCACGCCGTCCGCAAAATCCGCGAGGGAATGGCCGAACACCGCACCCTGTTCAACCAAGTCACCGAACTCACGAACCGCATCAAGCAGGCCGCCGCCGAGTGACCCGACTGGCGTCGGCCAATTCGTGTCGTTTCCTGTGCATAGCCCTGTGGACAACAACCGGCATCTGTGGACAACGAACCAGTCCCCATCGGTCGTCCGCAAATACTCCCCGTGTGATTTCCACATATCCACAGGTTCTATCCACAGGGCATCACCGCTCAGATCAAGCCCAATTGTCCGTTATCCACACAATCCACAACAGCGACGACGATGACGGATGAATTACAGACAAAGATCGTTCAAAGACGCTCCATCCACATCTGGGGACAGCCAAGCGGCCAACCTCCTGCCAACACTGACCGTTACCGCCTTCCCCGCCACCGCACGTGACGCTGTGAGCCGATATGATCAACTCACCGGAAGCATCAAAGGGAGCCGATTGTGAAGATTCGTCTTGAACGAGATGTGTTGGCTGACGCCGTCCAGTGGGCCGCGCGGAGTCTCCCCAACCGTCCCAGCGTTCCGATCCTGGCCGGTCTCCTGATCAAGGCGACTGACGGTCAAGTGACGATGTCGAGCTTTGATTACGAGACGTCAGCGCGCATCACCATCCCGGCGGAGGTGACAGACGAAGGCGTCGCCCTCGTGTCGGGCCGCCTGCTCACCGAGATCGCCCGTTCGTTGCCAGCGAAGCCCGTCGACATCGCGACTGACACCAACTCAATGAACCTGACTTGTGGCAGCGTCCGCTTCACCCTCCAGATGTTGCCGGTCGAGGATTACCCGGCACTGCCCGAGATGCCGGACGCCACCGGGGTGGTCGACTCGCAGACCTTCAGCGAGGCCGTCTCGCAGGTGGTCATCGCGGCTGGGCGCGACGAATTGTTGCCGGTGTTCACCGGTGTGCGCGTCGAGATCGACGGCGACTCGCTGTCCCTGCTCGCCACCGACCGCTATCGCATGGCGCTCAAAGAGCTGTCGTGGACCCCACAGGTGCGAGGCGACTCGGCGGCGCTGGTGCCGGCGCGAGTGTTGGCGGAGACGGCCAAGTCGATGACGTCGGGCGAGAACATCGTGATCAGCCTGTCGGCGACACAAGCCGGCGACGGCCTGATCGGTTTCGAAGGCACCGGCCCCGGCGGCCTGCGCCAGATCACCACCCGTCTGCTCGACGGGGAGTTCCCGAAGGTGCGGCACCTGATGGACGTGCAGGCCACGGCCACCGTCCGGGCCAACACCGCAGAAGTCATCGCCGCCGTCAAGCGTGTCGGTTTGGTCGCCGAGCGCAACACGTCGCTACGCATGGTGATCGGTGACGGCAGCATCACACTCGAAGCCGCCACCGGCGACCAGGCGCAGGCCGTCGAGGCCGTCGAGGCCGTCGTCGAGGATGTCACGGGCAACGGCCTGACGATCGACGCCGCCGGCTTCAACCCGCACTACCTGTCGGACGTGCTCGCCGTGCTCGACGCGCCGTTCGTCAACTTCTCGTTCACCCAGCCGGGCAAGCCTTGCCTGGTGATGGGCCTCGACGAGATCGACGGCGAGCCCAAGCCCGATTACCGGCACGTGATCATGCTCATGCGTCTGCCCGCATGAGCCGGGCTTGTTGACGCGTCGTGTTCGTCACACATCTGACGCTGGCTGATTTTCGCTCGTATGAGACGGTCGACGTGCCTCTTGGCCCAGGCGTCACCTGCTTCATCGGGTCGAACGGCCAAGGCAAGACCAACCTGGTCGAGGCCGTCGAATACCTGGCGACGCTCGGTTCCCATCGCGTGGCCAGCGAGGTCCCCCTGATCCGTCAAGGCGCGCAGCGGGCGCTCGTCAAGGCGCGCATCCAGGCGGGCGTCAACGACACCCGGCAGCTGCTCGCCGAGATCGAGCTGTTGCCAGGCCGGGCCAACAAGGCGAGCCTCAACCGTTCACCGCTGCGACGGCCCCGTGACCTGCTCGGTTCGCTTCGCGTCGTGGTGTTTTCACCCGAAGACCTCGCGATCGTCAAGGGGGATCCGGCCGACCGGCGACGTTTCCTGGACGAGTTGGTGACGGCCCGCTGGCCGAGGGTCGCCGGTGTGCGCCAGGACTACGACAAGGTGTTGCGACAGCGCTCGACGCTGTTGAAATCTTTGTCGGGGCGGAGTTCGCGCGGCGCGGCGGCCGGGGTGTCGGACACCCTCGACGTGTGGGACGAGTCGTTGGCCCGCTTGGGCGCCGAACTCGTCCACGCCCGGTTGGCGACCCTCGCCGACTTGGCGCCGCTGCTCGTCTCTGCCTATGCGGATATCGCGCCGACCAACAATGTCGCAGCCGCCGCCTACAAGTCGTCCGTCGAGCTGCTAGTCGAGCAGACGCCGGATGACGTCATGACAGCGCTGGTGGAACAGATGCGGCGGCGCCGTCCGGAGGAGATCGCGCGTGGACAAAGCCTGGTCGGGCCGCACCGCGACGACGTCGTGTTGACGCTGGGGGAGTTGCCGGCGAAAGGCTATGCGTCGCACGGTGAGTCGTGGTCGCTGGCGCTGGCGCTCAAGCTCGCCTCGTTCGGGCTGCTGCGGGCCGACGGGGTCGAGCCCGTGCTGGTGCTGGACGACGTGTTCGCGGAGTTGGACGAGTCGCGGCGCGAGCGGCTGGCCACGCTCATCGGCGACGCGGAACAGGTGTTCATCACGGCGGCGGTCGCCTCCGACGTGCCCGATCGGCTGGGCGGCACACGTTTCGACGTCATGGGATCCACCGTGAGGCCGGCCGCATGACACCATCGACGCCACACGATCCGCAGGGGCTCGACCTCGCGAAACAGATCGCCGCCCGTGCCGCGGGCGCCGCCCCTCGTTCGCGACAGGGGCAGGCTCGGCCGCGTTCGCGGAAGGCTGGCGACCTGGAGCCGATCGGCGACTTGGTGGCCGAGGTTATTGAGAACGCAGGCTGGTCGACCCGCATCGGTCTGGCGAACCTGCTCGGCCGCTGGAAGGAACTCGTCGGCGTCGACAACGCCTCACATTCGACGCCCGAGGCGTTCGACGACCACGTGCTGACCATCCGGGCCGAGTCGACGGCGTGGGCGACCGCGCTGCGGCAATTGGCGCCGCAGCTGGTGGCGATGCTCAACGACAAACTGGGCGACGGCACGGTCGTCCGCGTGCAGGTGATCGGGCCGCAGGCCCCGTCCTGGAAGAAGGGACGACGGTCCGTGCCCGGCCGGGGACCGCGGGACACGTACGGCTGAACGAGAAAACGGCGCACAAGCCGCGTGAAGGCGAGAAGTGGTACCCAACCTCGTGCGAGCACCCGTTCGTGGCCGTAGTGCGGCTTTTTTGGCCAACAGTGAGGTTTTCCACTGCGACTCATGGTCGAAGAAGCGGCGAAAGCGCTACAATGAGCCTGTTCATCATCCCGTTGCCGCCAACTGAATTCAGGCGGCGCTGTTCAAGACGTGCGCGTCTTATCGGAAGGACATTCGTGTCTGAAGATCCTCTGGACCAGGCAATTGACGCTGCCCATGTGGCCGAAGGCAACTATGACGCTTCTGCCATCACGGTGCTCGAAGGGCTCGAAGCCGTGCGCAAGCGGCCCGGCATGTACATCGGCTCTACCGGCGAGCGCGGCTTGCACCATCTCGTCTACGAAGTGGTGGACAACGCGGTCGACGAATCGTTGGCCGGTTACTGCGACCACATTGAGGTCGAGATCCTGCCCGGCAACGGCATCCGCGTCACTGACAACGGTCGTGGCATCCCGGTCGCCCTGCATCCGACGGAGGGCGTCTCCGCCCTCACCGTCGCGCTGACGATGTTGCACGCGGGCGGGAAGTTCGGCACGGGCGGCTACAAGGTGTCGGGTGGCTTGCACGGCGTCGGCGTGTCCGTGGTCAACGCGCTGTCCGACAGCCTGGTGGCCGACGTCTACCGCGACGGTTACCACTGGCGGCAGAGCTTCGTCCTCGGCGACCCTCAAGGCGACCTGCAGCGACTCGAACCGACCGACCGGCTCGGCACCGTCATCACGTTCTTCGCCTCGCCGACGATCTTCGAGACGACCGACTACAGCTTCGACACGCTTGAGACGCGCTTTCGCGAGATGGCGTTCCTCAACAAGGGCCTCACCATCGCGCTCACCGACCTGCGCCCGGAGGATGCCGCCGAGGACGCTGACGACGACCTCGACGAGTCGTCACACGCGGTCGTCTTCCGTTACGACGACGGGCTGATCGATTACGTGAAATACCTGACGGGTTCCAAGGACACCATCACGCCATCCGTCATCGCGATCGACGCAGTCAACCCCGACGGGACGATGTCGCTGGAGCTGGCGATGCAGTGGAACACGTCCTACACCGAATCGGTGCACACGTTCGCCAACACCATCAACACCACCGAGGGCGGCGCCCACGAAGAGGGCTTCCGGGCGGCGCTGACGAACACGGTCAACCGCTGGGGCGAAACCTGGGGCATGGTCAAGAAGCGTGAGGACCGTGTGTCGGGCGACGACATCCGCGAGGGCCTCACGGCCGTCATTTCGATCAAGCTGGCCGAACCGCAGTTCGAGGGGCAGACCAAGACGAAGCTCGGCAACACCGAGGCGAAGTCGTTCGTGCAGAAGGTCGTCAACGACCTGCTCGGCGACTGGTTCGAGAAGAACCCGTCCGAGGGCAAGGACGTCATCCGCAAGGCGCAGACCGCCGCCACCGCTCGCGTCGCGGCGCGCAAGGCCCGCGACCTGGCGCGGTCGCGCAAGGGTCTGCTCAACCGGTCGGGCGAGTACGGCAAGCTGTCTGACTGCTCGTCGAACGAGCCGACTGAGTGCGAGGTGTTCATCGTCGAGGGCGATTCGGCGTCCGGCTCGGCCAAGGGCGGGCGCGACCCGCGTATCCAGGCGATCCTGCCGATCCGCGGCAAGATCCTCAACGTCGAAAAGGCCCGGCTCGACAAGATTTGGCAAAACAAAGAGGTGTCGGCCATTTTCAACGTGGTCGGCACCGGCGTCCAGGAAGATTTCGACCTCGACAAACTGCGTTATTACAAGATCGTGTTGATGGCTGACGCCGACGTCGACGGCGCGCACATCTGCACGTTGCTGCTCACGCTGTTTTTCCGCTTCATGAAGCCGCTCATCGAGACTGGTCACATTTATCTGGCCCAGCCGCCGCTGTTCCGGCTGCGCTGGACGAACGCCCCGCACCAGTTGGCGTACTCCGACGAGGAGCGCGACCAACTGCGCGACGACGGTTTGGCCGCCGGCAAGAAGCTGCCGAAGGACAACCCGATTCAGCGCTACAAGGGCCTTGGTGAGATGGACGCCGAAGACCTGTGGACAACGACGATGGATCCAGATAAACGGACGTTGCGGCAGGTCAGACTGGAAGACGCGGCCCAGGCCGATGAGATGTTCTCCATCCTCATGGGCGAAAACGTCGAACAGCGGCGGCATTTCATTCAACGCAACGCCAAAGACGTGCGTTTCTTGGACATCTGAGGAGTAGACGATGGCAGACGAGACGTACGACGGCAGCAACGTGCCCGGGGACGACGAGGGTCAGCACGACCCCGAAGAGGTGCAGCGCCGGGTCGTGCCGGATGACAGCGCCGCGGACGCTGACGTCGCGGCCGAAGAAGCCGCCACGCTGGCGCCGATGGTCGGCAAGGTCGAGCAGGTCGACCTGAAGGAAGAGATTTCGAAGTCGTATCTCGACTACGCGATGAGCGTCATCGTCGGGCGGGCGTTGCCCGATGTGCGCGACGGGCTCAAGCCCGTCCACCGGCGCGTGCTGTACGCGATGTACGACGGCGGCTACCGGCCGGATCGCGGCTGGAACAAGTGCTCCCGTGTCATCGGCGAGGTCATGGGCCGTTTCCACCCGCACGGCGACTCGGCCATCTATGACACCCTCGTCCGGCTGGCGCAGAAGTGGGTCATGCGCGCGCCGCTGGTGGCCGGTCAGGGCAACTTCGGCTCGCCGGGCAACGACCCGGCCGCCGCCATGCGCTACACCGAATGCAAGATGGCGCCGCTGGCCATGGAGATGGTGCGCGACATCAACGAGGACGCGGTCGACTTCGAGCCGAACTACGACAACCGCGAGCAGGAGCCGCTGGTGTTGCCGGCGCGCTTCCCGAACCTGCTGGTCAACGGGTCGACGGGCATCGCCGTCGGCATGGCCACGAACATCCCGACGCACAACCTGCGCGAGGTGGCGGACGCCGTCCAGTGGTATTTGGAGCATCCGGAGGCGACCAAGGAGGAGCTGCTCGAAGCGGCCATCCAGCGCATCAAGGGCCCCGACTTCCCCAACGGCGCTCTGATCGTCGGCCGTCAGGGCATCGAGGACGCCTACCGCACCGGGCGCGGCTCGGTCATCATGCGGGCCGTCATCGAGATCGAGGAAGACAAATCGGGGCGGACGCAGCTCGTCGCGACGCAGTTGCCCTACATGTGCAACCCCGACAACCTGGCGCTGCGCATCGCCGAACTCGTCAACTCGGGCAAGCTGTCAGGCATCGCCGACATCCGCGACGACTCGTCCGGCCGCACCGGCCAACGGCTCGTCATCGTGCTCAAGCGGGACGCTCAGCCGCGCGTCGTCATGAACAACCTGTACAAGCACACGCAGCTGCAGGACACGTTCGGCTGCAACATGCTGGCGTTGGTCGACTCGGTGCCGCGCACGCTGCGGCTCGACCAGTTCATCTCGTATTGGGTGCGACACCAGATGTCGGTCATCGAGCGGCGGACGGCCTACCGGCTGTCGGAGGCCGAGCGGGCGGCCCACTTGGACCGCGGTCTCGTCAAGGCGTTGAACAACCTGGACGAGGTGTTGGCGCTGATCCGGGCCAGCCGTGACGTCGAGACAGCGCGCGAGGGTCTGAAGACGCTGCTCGACATCGACGACCTCCAGGCGATGAACATCCTCAACACACAGTTGCGCCGCTTGGCCGCGATGGAGATCCAGCAGATCGAAGACCGCCTGGCCAAGCTGGAGGAACGCATCAAGGACCTGGAAGACATCCTGGCCAAGCCGGAACGGCAGCGTTCCATCATCTCGACCGAGCTGGCCGAGATCGTCGCCAAGTACGGCGACGACCGACGCACCCAGATCATCGCGGCCGACGGCGATCTGTCCGACGAGGACTTCATCCCCGACGACGACATGATCGTCACGATCACGCACGGCGGCTACGCCAAACGGACCCGGTCCGACCTCTACCGCACGCAGAAGCGCGGCGGCAAGGGCGTCCGGGGCGCGGCGCTGCGGGCGGACGACGAGGTCGAGCATCTGTTCGCGACCACCAACCACCAGTGGGTGCTGTTCTTCACCACCAAGGGGCGCGTCTACCGCTCGAAGGTCTGGCAGTTGCCCGAGGCCGGACGCGACGCCCGAGGCGGCCACGTGGCCGGGCTGTTGTCGTTCCTGCCGGACGAGCGGATCGCCGAGGTGCTGACGCTCAACCACTACGACGACGCGCCTTACCTGCTGCTGGCCACCAAGCACGGGCTGGTGAAGAAGACCGCGCTGGAGTCGTACGACTCGCCACGGCAGGCGGGCGTCATCGCCATCAACTTCCGTGAGGACGACGACGAGCTGATCGGCGCGGCCCTGTGCGGCCCCGAGGACGATGTGCTGCTCGTGTCACGGCGTGGCCAAGCGATCCGTTTCCAGGCCAACGACGAACAGTTGCGGCCCATGGGACGCGCGACGTCTGGCGTCACCGGCATGAAGTTCCGCGATGGCGACGAGCTGTTGTCGATGTCGGTCATCCCGGCTGACATGTCGGAGGACGATCGCTTCGTGTTCACCGTCACCGACGGCGGCTTCGCCAAGCGGACGGCCGTCAGCGAATACCGGGTGCAGGGCCGCGGCGGTCTGGGCATCAAGGCGATGAAGCTGAACGAGGACCGCGGCTCGCTGGTCGGCGGGCTCGTCGTCAGCGAGCAGGACGAAGTGATTGCCATCAAGACGTCCGGCCAGATCATCAAGTCGGCCGTCGCCGAGGTGCCGGCCAAGGGCCGCGACACGATGGGCGTCAAGTTCGTCAACGTGAAGGGTGACGACGCCGTGTCCGTCATCGCGCTGAACCCCGAATCGGATGACGAGGACGAGGGCGACGCTGAGGCGACTGATGGGCAACCGACAGTCGACGGCGGTGGCGACGGGGAAGTGGTCGATGATGGGACGGCCGCCGGCACGGCGCCTGAGGTGGCGTCCGATGTCGCTTCGGCGGTGTCCACGGCGGACGCACAGATTGCTCAAGGGTACGACGGCCACGGTAGCGTTGAGGATGACAAGCCCGGCGTGACGGAGGAGGCGAACGGTGAGTGACGAAACCGACGCTGTTGTGACAGACGATGAGGGCGGCGAGCCGGCGCCCGATGAGGCCGCCAAGGCTGGGCTGAGCATGCCCGACTGGGCCGACACCGTCGTCAAGATTCCGCTGATTCCAGCGGACGGCCCGATGCCGACTGAGGCGACGGCCAGTCCGAAGTCGAAGACAGGGTCGAAGCCGACGCTCCCACCCCCGCCGCCCGTCCACAAATCGTCGACTGGGACGCGTCCGAAGCCGAAAGCGCCGCACGTCGTGGCGCCACCGCCCTTGACGCCGCAGTTGGCGGAGCCGGCGGTTGCGTCATCGGCCACGGCGTCGGAGGCTGTGAGCGACTCTGCCGCCAGCACCAAGACGGCGTCCTCCAAGGCGTCGGCCGTCAAGGAGCCGTCCACGCCGGACGGCAAGGCCACAGCACAGACGTCAGACACATCCGACAAAGAAGAGACGGTGGCCGTGCCGCTGGTCGAGCATGACGCTGATTCGACCAAACCCAAGGCCGCCGAGCACGAAACCACGCTCGCGGAGCGCAACGCCGCTGAGCCCGAGGGCACCGTCTTTCCGCCGGACGACTCGGTCTTCCGGCAGCCAACGGCATTCATGCCTGCCCAGCCGACGGCGGTCGTCCAGGTCGCCTCAGAGCCGGCCGTCACGGTCGCGCCAGTCAAGAAAAAGGGCGACAGTAAGCATCGGCGCGCACGCCTGCGGGTCTCACACATCGACCCATGGTCGATGATGAAGACGTCGTTCTTGTTTTCGATCGCGTTCGGCATCATCGTGTTCGTGGTGGTCTACATGTTGTGGATGGTGTTGTCGACGTCCGGTCTGTTCGACTCGCTCAACCAATTCGTCGCCTCCGTCTTCTCCAACCCGGACGACGCGAACGCCTGGCAGATCCAGGACTACCTCAGCACTAACAAGGTGCTCGGCGTCACAGCGCTGCTCGCAGCCATCAACGTTGTCATCCTGACCGCGTTGGGGACGCTCGGCGCGTTCCTCTACAACCTGGGGGCGACGGCTGTCGGTGGCATCGAAGTGACCCTGGCCGAGGACTGAAGTTGAGACAAGGTGGTCCAAGCCGGTAACCTTGATCTTCGGTGCTGCTCGTTGCACTCGTGGTTTCACGTGAAACTCGGGCCCATAGCTCAGACGGTTAGAGCGCTGCCCTGATAAGGCAGAGGTCGCTGGTTCAAGTCCAGCTGGGCCCACCAAACTTGGCTTATCCGAACCACTGACCCGTGCATGTCGTCGGGCTTGGTCGTGTCGGCCTCCAGGATCGCCGGGTGGAGTTGTTTGGTTCGTTGCCAGTAGTCGGCGTGTTTCCTCGCTTCTCTCGTCAACATCTTCCTTGATCTCGGCCATGTGAACAAGCTCCCACGGCTCTCGACCTGTGTCGATGTGGAGTCTGACTTCGGGGTCCATGATCGTGTCGTAAGCTCTGGTGAAATCAGTTTCGATGCGGTGGTCTTCGATGATGGTGCTGGTGGTGAAGAAGGCTTGGCAGCACAGGCGGCGTTTGATGCCGTCGCAGGTCTTGTAGAACTGGCCAGAGTTGGCCGCCAGGGCGAGGTAGGCCTTGGCGCGTAGTTTCCTGTCGTCGCAGCCGGCTTGGTGGGTGTCGAGGCGGGTGTTGACATCGGCGAATTGGGAGGCGATTCGGTACTGACCCTTTAGCACCATGCGACCCAACGGGTTCCGCTGAAGGACCCCTGTCACATACGTCGGCGTCGGCTCCGAAACGGACCCGACGGCGCGCGCTGCATAAAGCAGCAGTATGTTCGCGGACGACTCTGATTACGGAACTGTGCGGCGAACACCATCATCCGGGGCCAATCCTCGCTCGTCACCAGCGACTCCACAGCGTTCGTCAGACGCTCGTGCAAAGCCTCCAGCTTCGCCTCACGCTCACCGCGCCGATATCATCGGTGTTCCTTTCGTTGGGAATGGGTGGACACCTGGAAGGTGCGGGGTCCTCTGTCCCGAAAATATCAGCGGCTCATAGCCTTGGTGTCGTGGACTAGGGCCAGAGGGTCGCGTCGGAAGGAGGCTCCAGCTATGACGGATGCGTTATTGCCTGATGATGCTGGCCATGAACCCCTCGATATGGTCCTGACAAGCCAAAACGAGAAACTCGCACCAGTGGTGTGAGTTTCTGGGCTATCTGTCACTGCTGTCTTCGAGTGAAGTTTGTTCTATGCTCGATCAGCTTCTATCTCCACGACTCTCAGAAAGTCTCGTATCTGTTGGCTGTTTAGTTCCGTCCAGTCGACACCACGCCAAGCCTCTGGAAGCACATTTGGGCATTCGATAACGCCCTCGACGGTGAACCAATCTCCGGCTGGATACTTGTCTTCGTCATCTAGAAACAAGGCCTCATCATCGATATCTAGAAAATCTAGGAAGGCACCGAAAGAAAAAGCGATCCGAAAACTGTCAGGTGGTGCGTCGACTTCAGCGAATACGAAATCGTCGACCGTATTTGCTTGAGCGCGATAAGCCTGATCGTTTTCTAGTCCGAACCGTCGAATCTTTGAAAGATTGGCTGGATCCTCGATGGCAGCACAGACTACCTCGGTCAGCACGTCTTCGTTGAGGTTAAGAGGGTAGTGGAGTGAAGGCATGGCCTCGTGGCGGGAAGTCAGCCATGCCCTAACCGTCCTTAGCACGCGCATAAACATAATGTCAATATAGCTGGACAGGACTTGACGCTCAAGACTTCGCGCTGCGTTCGGTTCTGCTGATGGTTTTTGTTGTCTGACTATGTCGCTCCTTGGACGCCTCAGTAACCCTCAAACGTCGTTTGAGAAGTATCTTTGGGAGGGTATGGATGGTTCGAATAGTGTCCAAATACCTCCACAGTGACGCAGACCGAGAGCAGAGACTGCTCGCAGGTTCTGCTGAGGTCAAGGAGACTGTGACACGGAGCGGAGCGACCGAACACCCAACTTGGCTTATCCGAACCACTGCCCTCTGCATGTCGTCGGGCCTCGGTGCGTCCGTCTCCAGAATCGCTGGGTGGCAGTTATTTGGTGCGTTGCCAGACGATCGCGCCGGACTTGTTCGTTGTGCGGCGCCTTGAGAAGCGAGGCGACGAATAGTAGTCGGTGTGCAGTCCGACTTCGGGGCCGATGATCGTGTCATAGACTCCGGCGGACTCGGTGGCGATGCGGTGGTCTTCGGTGATGGTGATCGTGGCGAAGAAGGCCTGGCAGCACAGGCGGCGTTTAGTGTCATTGCAGGTTAACGCAGCGATGCGATCATGGATTATCTCCGAGCGTAAGAAGCCCCGCCGGTATTGGGGGAACCTTGCGGCTCTAGCCCTGGCGGGGTCCATTGCCGCTGGTCTCATCAAAGGATTGTGCGGATGAACCCGAGGTTGACGTGTCGCGCCTGAGAGGTATCTCTCCTGTCTCTGAAAAGCTGCCGTCATGGCCGAACCCCATTGCCTACGGACGTCATTGACTGGCGGGCATCTATCTGGGCGGCACAGTGGCGATTCTGTTGCTGCACGACCATAGGTGTGCTGTCGTGGCCGATAGTCTGAGTCGGTGGAGCGAGCGTTGTCAGAGATGAGCCTGGAAGAACTGTGGCGTTTGTTCCCGATCCAGTTGAGCGCGTATGACCAGCGCTGGCCGTCGTGGTACGACGAGGAGGCGGCGCGTCTGCGTGGGCTGTTCGGCGACGCCGTGTTCCGGGTGAGTCACATCGGCAGCACATCTGTGACCGGTCTGCTGTCGAAACCCATCGTTGACGTGCTGCTGGAAATGAAACCGCAACTTTCCGGCGACTCCATCGTGGAGACGCTGGTGGCTGATGGCTGGTTGGTGATGGCGAGGGCGGATCAGCCGTTCCGTATTGATGTGAACAAGGGATACACCCCCGAGGGTTCGCTGAGAAGGTATTCCATCTGCATGTTGTCCGTCCCGGCGACCATGACGAGTTGTACTTCCGGGACTGGCTTCGCGTGAATGCCGAGGCCCGCAGCCAATATGCGGCTATGAAGCGAAGCCTCATGGCTCGTTTCGAGTATGACCGGGACGCTTACACGCAGGCCAAGACCAGTTTCGTCAGGTCTGTGACAGCAACCTCGAGAAGACAGTTCCCTGGTAGGTACTCCGAGGGCGGCTCATTATGCCCCGCCCAAACGTTCTGATCTGGGGCGCCAGACCTCGACGGGTTCTTCCCAGTCTGGTTCTCTATCGTGGCGTGTGATGTGGTGTTCAAGCACCGCGACCGCTTGTGGTTTCGTCAACCGATAATCCCATTGCGCGGTCGGACTCAGGCTTTTTGCTTGGTCGCCGACAGCCGTGACAGGGCTCGGTCACAGTCCGAGTAGGGCTAGGGGGATGATGGCGACGCCGTCTTTTCGGCGGTAGGCGAGATTGCCTGTGTTGAGGACGATCTTGTCCAGTACGAGACTGGGGGCTTCGGAGGCCAGCCAGTTCAGGTGTGACACGTCGGCCGGTCGGGTGGCGTCTGACAGTTTGACCTCAATGGCGAGCACGCGTCCGTCCTCACGTTCAACGATCAGATCCACCTCATGGGTGCCGCCTTGGAGGCGAAGGTGATGCACTTTCGCCCGAGCTGCCTCGGCGAGGACGCGCACCGTCTGCGTCGCCAGCGATTCGAAAAGCGCGCCCAGGAAAGTCGATCCTGGGCGGCTGGTTGGGCCTTCGCCGTGGAGCAACCCCGCTTCTCCCATGCCAACCACATGCGCCGCCAGGGCGGGGTCGACCACGTGATGCTTGGGGGACTGGCCGAGGCGTTTCAAGGGAGAGCTTCCTGGCAGCCAGGCCTCTAGAGGGTCGACCACCCAGAGACGTTGTAAGAGATCGCGATAAGACGTGGCCGTTTCTTTCGCGGGCTTGACGTCTTCGCCTGGAGTCGCCGCGTTCAGGATGGAGGCATAGGAGGCGGTTGTGGACGAGGCGGCGGCATAGGCGCGGAGCCAAGCGAGGAGTGTGGCGGGCCGGCGCACCACCCCACCGGCTTCGGGGATGTCGTGGTCGGCGAGCTGATTGACATAACTGTCCAGCAGGTACGGCCTTGCCGTCGGGTCCGCGGCACGTATGCCAGGAAATCCCGACGTGAGGATTTCTCGGGTGTAGTCCGGAAGGCTGCGATCGGTGCGCCCTGACACGTCGGGTTGCTCGCCAGTCAGCAGGGCCGACAGGGAAACGGCTGGTTCTTCGAAATCGCGTTCAGGCAACGACATGGGCCGCATGAGCAGCCGGACGATGCGGGCAGCGCCGGAGTGGATGCGAGCTTTGGGCGATGGTGTGGCCGACCCTGCCAGCAGGAAACGGCCGGCGTCGGCGCCATCGTCAACCGCGTGGCGCACCTCGTTCCACACCGCGGGGACCATCTGCCATTCATCAATGAAGGTCGGTGGTTGACCTGTCAGCACCACCTTCGGCGACGCCTCCACCACCGACAGCGTGTCCTCTTTGTCCAAGGTGAACACGTCAGCCGCCCGACGAGTTGCCGTGGCCGTCTTGCCGACACCTTTGGCGCCTTCGATGGCGATGGCAGGCAAGACGCCCATGACCGTGTCCAAGGTCTGATCAATGATGCGCCGCCGGTAACCCACACGGGGACTCTACCATTCCCCCATGCTCTACTCTTCCATTCACACGGTATCTAACCGACCATTCCGCATGGATATGGTCTCGGCGCTGAGGGTGTCGTCCCCTGCAGACGATCAGCAGAGCTGCCCCACTTGACGGGGACGCTCGTAGAGTGACGGTGTGAAGACGATTGGCATCCTGGGCGGCATGAGCCTGGAATCGACGCTCACCTATGTCGCTGAGATGAACCGACTGGTGAACGAGGCGCTGGGCGGGCTGCACTCGCCCAGGCTCGTGATGTACGCCGTCGACTTCGATGCGGTTGAGCGGCTGCAAACCGCGGGCGAGTGGGATCGAGCAGGGCAAGTGCTCCACGACGCGGCCCGCCGTCTCCAGGCCGCCGGGGCCGACTTCATCGTCATGGCCACGAACACCATGCACAAGGTCACGCCCGCCATCACCGACGGGCTGGACGTCCCATTCCTGCATATCGGGACCGCCACCGGCGAGGCGCTGGTCCGCGACGGTGTGACCACCGTCGGCCTGCTGGGCACCCGTTTCACCATGGAAGAGCCCTTCTACAAGCAGGTGATCGAAAGCTTCGGCGTCGACGTGCTGGTGCCTGGGGCGGCGGACCGAAGGATCGTCAACGAGGTCATCTACAACGAGCTATGCAAGGGCGTCGTGAAGGCCGAATCCGCCGCCGAGTTCCAGCGGATCATCGACACGCTCCGGGATCGTGGCGCGCGAGCCGTCATCTTGGGCTGCACCGAGATCGGGATGCTGGTCAAGACGGCGAGCCTGCCCGTTTACGACACGACGCTGATCCACGTCGCCGCTGCTGTGGACATGGCCTTGGGGATCGCCGCCGACGGCTCAGCGGGAGCGCCTTCCTGATCGCCGCTCCCCTGACACTCCAGGCCGGCGGAACGTCGCGGGCGGTGGTCAGACAACGATTCGACGGGCGGAACCACACGAGCGATCAGGTGTCTTTCGCCACGGGGCCGTCGACCACGATCTCGGCGTTGCGACGGGTCTTGGCCCAGCCGGACCGCCTGGTGACGATGCGGCAGAAGGCCCGCCAGGTCGTGATGTAGAAGCCATAGACGTACACGATGTAGGCGAAGCCCCAGCCGACGCCGCGCCACCAGGGCTGGGCCGGCTCGCAACGACTGGTGTAAATCGGCCCCCAGATCACGAATGGTCCCAACCCGGTCACGGCGTACAGCAGGAACACGGCCCATCCGCCGTGCGCGAGCCAGGTCGCCACCGCGGGATCGGCGATGGTTCCCGCGATCGCGGCGATCAAAGGAGCGGGATAAATGATGGTGCCCACCAAGGCGACCCAGGGCTGCAACAGGTAGTAGGTCATCTCGACCAGCCCGGCGTTGGAGATGGCGTTGGACGCCCAGACCCGCCGCCAGTAGCGTCCGCACTGCATGACGCCCTGCCCCCAACGGGTCCGCTGCGCCAGGTAGCGTCGCACGGAGAACAGGGCTTCCTGTTCGACATAGGTGTCAGAGGTGAACTCGCTCTTCCAGCCGGCAAGCAACAGGTGGAGCCCGAGCTCGAAGTCTTCCAGCAACGAGCCGCGCCAGGCTCGGCCGTCTCCGGAGTCCAGCGAACGAATGGCCGTCACCCGGGTGAACTGCCCATTGCCACCCATGCCGACGGTTCCCGTGGTCCGGCGGGCATTCTGCATGGCGGCGATGACCGTGCGGAACTCCAAGTCCTGCATACGCACCAGGGTCCGTCCGACGAAGTTCGCCGCCACCCCCTTGCCTGGTTGGGGACGGCGTTCGTCCCGGTCCAACATCCGTACCTCGATCTGGACGGCTCCCACCGCCGGATCGCCAAACAGGGAGCTGTTGGCGCAGCCGTCCAGGCAGTCCGGCGCGGGTCGTCCGTCGGCGTCGAACACCCCGATGATGACCCGGGGTCGTCGGACCGATCTCCCAGGTGGAGCATCAGCGCCCGGTAGGCCGCGTTCAGGGCGTCCCCCTTGCCGGTCCGGGCGTCGGGGAGACGGCGTGTCACCAGGTGCACTCGTTCGTCCCGAGCCGCCAGGGTGGCGACGATGGCGCCGGTGGAATCCTCGGAAGCGTCGTTGATGATCCACACGTGGACATCGGGAAACGTGGCGCGCAGGTAACCGATGGTGCCGGCGATGACAGCGGCTTCATCACGGCAGGGGATGAAGAAATGCCATTCGAAGTCGGCCGCCAGCCCGGCGGGACGGGGCCGGCGGCGCAGGTAGGGGATCAGGATCAACAGCACATAGCTGATGAACAAGAACGACATGACGAGCGATAGCTGTACCGCTAGCGCAACAACCGTTCTCACGGCAGGCTCATCTCAACGTTGTGAGGCAGGTGACGAGGCATGGGGGACTATGACCGTCCTGGCATGATCAACACGGCTACGTCGGGTCAGAAAAGCCTAGGCTGAGCCCACATTCTTCGATTGGCGAATACGCCGCGACCGCAGTACCAATGCGCCCGCCAGCATAAGCAGTGAAGCGCAAACGGCCCAGAGCAAGGGCGGTGCTGCCGTCACCACGAGGGTGCCGCCGGTCGCTAACATAACCGGGACGCCGGCCTTACCGTACATAGATTTTTCTTTCGCCAAGGATGATGTTCTGCCTGATACTAGCGAAGAACGGGTTGCGGCTGAGTGGCATATCTTCTGTCAGGCACTTTTCAAGGAAGAGTGACTTATGTAGCCAGCAAACCCAATTCAGGCAAGACTCAATAAAAACATTTACTTAAATGATCGTAGCATGCCCACCCAAAAGGATGTCAACAATGCGTTCGCAGGCATGACCGTCGCCATAGGGGTTGGAAGCGCGGCTCATCGCGGCGTAGATGTCGGGGTCGTCGAGCAGACGAGTAGACGTCCGATAGATGGCCTCTTCGCCCGTGCCAGTCAGGGCCAGCGTGCCGGCGACCACCCCCTCGGGACGCTCAGTCGTGTCGTGCATCACCAGGACGGGTTTGCCCAGTGACGGGCCTCTTCCTGGATGCCGCCACTGTCGGTCAGAACGAGATGGCAGCGGGCGAGGATGTTGTGGAAATCCAGCACATCCAGTGGTGGGACAAGCCGCATTTGGTCGCAGCCATGGAAAACTTCGTCGGCCGTCTTCTGAACACGTGGGTTGGGGTGGACAGGGTAAATTGCCTTGACATTTGGGTGCTCCTGAAGAACACGCTTGATCGCACGAAACATCTGGCGCATTGAATCGCCGAGATTCTCCCGCCGGTGCGCTGTGACGATCATGAGTCGTGAACCGGCTGCCCAGTCCAACAAGGGGTGTCGGTAATCGCTTCGCACTGTCGAGCGGAGGGCGTCGATAGCGGTGTTGCCTGTGACGAAAATCTGTTCGGCTGCTTTCCCCTCTTCCAGCAGATTCCGTTTGGCAGTTTCCGTCGGCGCGAACAGATAGCGGGCCACGATGTCAACGCTTTGGCGATTGAACTCCTCCGGGTAAGGGGACGCCAGGTTGTGCGTCCGCAGGCCCGCCTCGACGTGGCCGACCGCAATCTGTGAGTAGAGCGCCGCTAGCGTCACTGCGAACGTGGTGGTGGTGTCGCCGTGCACCAAAACGATGTCGGGACGAACGGTCTCCAGCACCGGGCGGATCAGACGCAGGATGTCGTCCGTGATGTCGTACAGCGACTGGTTCTCGCGCATGATCGACAGGTCGAAGTCCGGCACGACAGCGAATGCTGCCAACACTTGGTCGAGCATCTGCCGATGCTGTCCGGTGACGCCGACGATCGTTTCGAAGCCGGGCCGCCGTCGGAGTTCCTTCACCAAAGGACACATCTTGATGGCTTCCGGGCGGGTGCCAAAAACTACCATGATTCTCTTCATGACATGCCCTGCGTTCGATGGGGGTTTGAGTGACGAGAAGACGCCAAACGGCTCAGGAATAGTCGGCCTGTTCCAGCGAACGTTCGGCTTTTGGTATGTTCGTGCGCCGGGCTGGACTCCCTGTGCGGCTGGTCGCCGCCCAGCCGAGCGAGGTTCGGGGCGCGCCGATGCCTGTCCTATCCGTGGGCAATGTGCTGACCGGATGAGTGCTCCCGTACGATCGGGCGTCAACGAGCCCGCCAGCGGCAAGCTGGCCGACGAGGCGGTTGTCCCCGTGCGATCGGACGACACAAGGAGGCTGGTCACGTGCCGGTGGAAGACGCAAGTCGCGCGGAGCGGCTGGACAGGCTGACGTTTGGACGTCCGCATGCGAGACTCCTCGTCGGCTCGGGCGTGGGCTGGGCGCTCGACGCGATGGACGTTGGCCTGATCTCGTTCGTGATGGCGGCCCTGCGGCAACAGTGGAACTTGGACGCGACCCAGCTTTCGTGGATCGGCTCCATCGGCTTCGTCGGCATGGCGCTCGGCGCGAGCCTCGGTGGTCTGCTCGCCGACAGGGTCGGGCGTCGTCAGACCTTCGCTCTCACCTTGTTGATCTATGGCGTCGCGACCGGAGCGGCCGCGTTGTCCGCCGGGGTCGTGATGCTCATGATGTTGCGCTTCCTGGTCGGGGTCGGGCTCGGCGCTGAGCTGCCGGTCGCCTCCACGTTGGTGAGCGAGTTCGCCCCTCGCCGCATCCGGGGTCGCATGGTGGTGGCGTTGGAGTCGTTCTGGGCGGTCGGCTGGGTGATGGCCGCTCTGATCGGCTACCTCGTTGTGCCGGCGTCGGCCAACGGTTGGCGGTGGGCGCTCGCCGTGGGCATCGTCCCGACCATCTATGCCGTGATCGTGCGCTGGGGGCTGCCGGAATCCGTCCGCTTCCTTGAATTGAAGGGGCGGAATGACGAGGCCGAGGCGGTCGTGCGTTCGTTCGAACGGAGCGCAGCGCGCGACGGTGCCGGTGTTGGCCGAAACGCGCGACGCGGTGACCCGAACAAGGGAGCGGGGGCGCGGCCGATAGCCGTCGGCAACGGCGACACGGCGCAAGGCATGGGAGTGACGGCACCGCTGGCCGAGACGGCCGCGGTTGATTCAGTCGGACGCCCCGGTTCGGAGACGCCCGATGCGGCGCAACCAACGGCGCAGGCCGACGTGGAACGGATGTCCATCTGGTCACGCCGCTATCGTGGCCGGACAACGGCGCTGTGGGTGGTCTGGTTCTGCATCAACCTCAGCTACTACGGCGCTTTCACCTGGATTCCGACGCTCCTCGTCACACGGGGATTTCCGCTCGTGCAATCGTTCGGCTACACGCTGATCATCACTCTGGCGCAAGTGCCCGGCTACGCCGCCGCGGCCTGGCTGATCGAAGTTTGGGGCAGACGTGTCACCCTCGCGGTCTTCCTCGCAGGGTCGGCCGTGTCCGCGGTGCTGTTCGGCTTGTCGGGCTCGCCGGCCTCAATCATCGCGGCGGGCTGCGCGCTCTCGTTCTTCAACCTGGGCGCGTGGGGGGCGCTGTACGCGATCGGCCCGGAACTGTACCCGACCCCGGTCCGGGGCACAGGAACGGGCGCCGCCGCCGCGTTCGGCCGAATCGCCTCGATCATCGCGCCCCTGAGCGTCCCAGTGCTGCTTGGGCGCGGTGGCGACGTTCTGGTTTTTGGTGTCTTCGGCGTGGCCTTCGTCGTCGCGGCGATTTCGGCTGTGACGCTGCCCGACAACGTCGGCCGTGCGCTTGATTCGACCAGGTGATCGTCGAGTCATCTAGGACAAACACCGGGGTGACGAGCTGAAGATTAGGCCACCTATATAATGATGTGGCAAGGGGGTTTCGCTTGTTGGCATTCGCAGGCTCGCGTCGCCAAGCGAGACGACATACAGGCGCAGAACCCTCGCTGTCGTCGCTAGGCCCACGCGGGGCGCGCGACACAGATCCGTTGGCGGACTACCGTCGCGGATTACGCCTGAGACTTCTGTTCTTGCTCCGGCGTTGCGCTCAGGGGGGCGCTTTCCGCCACAGTCGGCGTGGCGACGGAGTCAGCAGGCGCGTCTTTTGTGTTGGTGGCAGCCGTCTCTTCCTTGAACTCGCGGATTGCCTTGCCGGCGCTCTTTCCAATACCCGCCAGTCGTGTGCCACCGAACAGCAGTAGTGCCACGACCGCGAGAATTACCCATTCCCAGCCGCCTAGATTTGGCATGGTCGCCCTCTCTCTTGCTGACGGCCAATGCGGTCGGGCGAATCTGCGAAACTCGCTCGTGTGCGTGAGCCGATTGAGCGTTGAAGACGCTGGCGTGCGTCGCACGGCACTCTAGCAGGCGATGTCAACCCCCGATCGTGGGCCGGATGGCCGCCGCGGTGGCGTCTCGTGGCTCGTGCGCCTGGCCGTGAGGCGTCGGCTGGAGCGGCCGACGGGCGTCGTCCAAGTGCGATGGTCCAAGCGGGAACGGCCCGTCTTATCGGGCTTCGTTCAAGATCAGTTGCGCCGTCGGCACATCAGTGACGAGCCGGTTGTAGTAGCCGGCGCGCGCGGCCGTCACGAGGCCAGTCACCTTCTCCTGGCCGACGGCCACCGCGATGGACGACGGGATGCGCCGGAGGTCTTCCAGCGAGGTGGACACGAGCCGTTCGGTGCCGGAGAAGTTGATCGGCGTGCCCGTCCGGTCGAACGGCCGGTGGCAGATGTCGCCGACGGAGGCGCGCAACGCACGCAAGTCGTGCGACAACGTGGTCGGCATGACGGAACGCAGGAGCGGCGGCGCCCCGATGCCGACGATCGCGCAGGCGGCCGTCTTCCACAGGTCGGTGACCTGACGCACCGACGGATCGTTCATGAGCGAGTCGTACAACTCGGGCGACGGCTGGGCGGGCGCATAGAGCAGCAGCGCCTTGCCGCCACACTGGTTGGCGACCGTCCGGGCGATCTCGTTCGTCTGGTACGAGGCTTCCTGCTCCTGCTGGCCGCCGACCATCGGCGCGACGATGACGCCTGGCAGCGACGGGAAAGCCTCCTGGCTGATGTCGAGCAGCGTGGCGCCGGACGACACCAGCAACGCGTCGCCTTCGGTCAGGTTGGTGTCGCGGAGCGCCTGCTGGACGCCGACGGCGAGGGAGGGGCCGATTCGGCGTTTGGCGGCCGGCACGATGTAAGCGGCTTGCAGGCCGAGGGCGCTGCACAGGTCGTTGACGATGGAGGACGACCAACTGTCGCCAGGATCACGGATGTCGATGCGGACGATGCCGGACGCCCGGGCCTCGGCGAGCACGCGACTGATCGTCGCTCTGCTCAAGCCGAACGTTTTGGCCAACTCCGCCTGCGTGGCGTTGCCCAAGTAGTAACGCTTGGCCACCTGGTATTGCAGTGACGGCGAGTGAGCGCCATGTGAGCCAGGGGCGCCGAATACGTGACCGTCACCTGTCGTGACCAAATCGCCCACCATGGCAGAAGACTAGCAGCGCGCATAGTAGCGAACATATGTTCAGAGCGGTGATTGCACATTTGCTCTGGACAAAAGTTCGCAACCAAGCTAAGTTCTGGAGGTGTGGACGACGATGCCCAGACGGGCCCCTCCTCACGTTGCGAAAGGACAAAGATGACCTCAGTGAAGTTGCCGGAGACGATGCAAGCTGTCATTTGTCACGGGCCCAAGGACTACACGCTGGAAACCATTCCCGTGCCCGTGCGCCGGCCCGGAGAATTGCTGTTGAAAGTCGAAGCCGTCGGTATCTGCGCCAGCGACCTGAAGTGCTACGCCGGCGCGGCCAAGTTCTGGGGCGACGAGAACCGTGCGCAGTGGGCCGAATCCGAGGTCGTTCCCGGGCACGAGATCTGCGGTCGCATCATCGACTTGGACGACGAGGCCCGGGTGCACTGGGGCGTCGAGCTGGACGACCGCGTCGTGCTCGAACAGATCGTGCCGTGCTGGGACTGCTACTACTGCAGCCACGGCGCGTACAACATGTGCGCGCCGCACATGATGTACGGCTTCAAGCGGGACAACCCGGGCGGCATGGAGGAGTACATGACCGTCTCGACGAACTCGCTGGTGCACAAGATCAGCAAAGACATCCCACCAGCCTGGGCGGCCTTCGCCGAACCCCTGTCCTGCGCGTTGCACGCCGTCGAACGGGCGAACTTGCGCTTCGCGGACGTCGTGGTCATCGCGGGCGCCGGCCCGATCGGCTTGGGCATGATCGCGGGCGCACGGGCGAAGAACCCGGCGCGGATCATTTCCCTCGACATGGACCCACGCAAGCTGGAGATCGCGACAAAGGTCGGTGCCGACCTGACGATCAACATCGCCGAAGAGGACGCGGTCGCCAGGGTCATGGAGTTGACCGGCGGTCTGGGTGCCGACGTCTACATGGAAGGGACGGGCCATCCGTCCGCTGTCCCGCAGGGGCTGAACTTGCTGCGCAAACTCGGCCGTTACATCGAGTACTCCGTGTTCAAAGAAAATGTGTCGGTCGACTGGTCGATCATCAGCGACGACAAGGAACTCGACGTCCTTGGCGCGCATCTCGGCCCGAATTGCTGGCCGGCCGCCATCAAGCTCATCGAGCAGGGCAAACTCCCGCTCGCCGAGATTTGCACGCACCAGTTACCACTGGCCGATTTCCACAAGGGGCTCGACATGGTGGCCGACGGGACGCAGTCCATCAAGGTCAGCCTCATTCCATAAAGGCGGACAGCTTTCCGTCAAGCCTTATTTGGTCACGGCAGGTGTTCGTCCTCCGCATCATCGCAGGCACAACGTCTGTGCAGGCGATCCCACCACGCACATCCTCTCAAGGAGAAAACGATGGATATTTCGAATACCCGAATGAGTCGCCGTCAACTTCTGACGGCCATGGGCGTCGGAGCCGGCGCTATCACCGCCGCCCCCTTGCTGTCGGCCTGCGTCGGCACCGGAGGCCAGGCAGCTCCGGGCGGTGGCGGCGGAGCAGCCGCCAACGGCGCGGATGCGGTGACCGGCGCGTTCGACTGGAAGAAGGCGTCCGGCACCACGCTGCACATCTTGCAGACGCCGCACGTCTACCAGCAGACCTATGCCCCGATGTTCGAGGAGTTCACGAAGCTCACCGGCATCACGGTCCAGGCCGACCTGGTGCCCGAGGCCGACTACTACACCAAGCTCAACACCGAGCTGGCCGGCGGCCAGGCCGCCCACGACGTGTTCATGCTCGGCGCGTACTACATCTGGCAGTACGGCCCGCCCGGCTGGCTGGAGAACCTCGACCCCTGGCTGGCCAACACCTCAGCCACCAACCCCGATTTCGACTATGAGGACCTGTTCGAGGGCCTGCGCTCGTCGATGAAGTGGGACTTCAAGACGGGGTCGGCGGTCGGCACTGGCAACACGTGGGCGCTGCCGTGGGGCTTCGAGATCAACAACATCTGCTACAACAAGCAGGTCTTCGACCAGCGGGGCATCACCAAGATGCCTGAGACCTTCGACGACCTCATCCAACTCGCCAACGACCTGACCGATCGCAAGGCCGGCCAGTACGGCATCGCCTTCCGCGGCTCGCGTTCGTGGGCGACCATTCACCCCGGGTTCATGACGCAGTTCACCCGCGAGGGCGGCAAAGACTATGAGGTGCAGGACGGCAAACTCAGCGCCGTCATGAACTCCGACGTGGCCGTCGACTTCACCCGCAAGTGGGCCGAGCTGGCCAAGACCGCCGGACCGACTTCGTGGACCACCTACGAGTACCCGAACTGCACCGGCGACCTCGGTGACGGCAAGGCCATGATGTGTTACGACGCTGACTCGGCCACCTACCCGAAGAACCAGCCCGGCGCGTCGAAGATGGCCGGCCACTTGGCTTGGTGGGCCGCCCCGCCTGGCCCCGATGGCTCGTATGCCACCAACATCTGGACGTGGTGCCTGGGCATGAACGCCAAGAGCCAGAACAAACTGGCCGCTTGGCTGTTCATGCAGTGGGCCGCCGGCAAGGATTCCATGACCAAGGCTGTGCAGTCCGGGTCGTTCGCCGACCCGGTGCGGCAGTCGGTGTTCAACGGCGTCTTCAAGGACACGCTGTCGAGCTTCCCCGGCTACCTCGACGCTTTCGAGAAGGTCATCGCCGAGTCCAAGATCTTGTTCACGCCGCAGGCCAAGTTCCTGGAGACGACCGAAGACTGGGCCGTGGCCGTGCAGCAGATCTATGGCGGCGCCGACGCCAAGTCCACGCTTGACGCCATGGCCGCCAGTGTGACCAAGAAACTAGCCAGTTAAGGACTTCGGGGGATCGATCGCCATGACTGTATCCGACGTTTCCGCCGTCGAAGATCGGTCCGTCGAACGCAAGGACACGGGCGGCGGGAAACCGCCGTCCGTGTCGCGCGGCCGGCGGAAGTTTCGCCCGTACCTGTTGTCGATACCGGCGACGGTCGTGCTGATCGGCATCCTGTATCCGTTCATCCTGGGCGTGTACTACACGTTCATCAACTACTCGGCGACCAACCCGAACCCCACCTTCGTCGGCCTGTCCAACTACATCTATGTGTTCACCGACGCGGCGTTCTGGAACTCGGTGCTCACGACGTTGCTGTACGCGCTGGTCGCCACCGGCGCGGAGACGGTGCTCGGCATCATCCTGGCGTTGCTGCTCAACCGCTCGAGCATCATCGGCAAGATCTTCGAACGGGTGCTTATCCTGCCGCTCATGATCGCCCCGGTGATCGCGGCCGTCATCTGGAAGCTGATGTTCAACCCCCAGTTCGGCATCCTCAACCACATCTTCAACCTCGGCTCCACCTTCGACTTCCTGTCGTCCGACCGGGCGCTGTGGTCGTCCATCCTGGTGGACGTTTGGATCTACACGCCGTTCGTGGCGATCCTGGTGCTCGCCGGCGTCCGGTCGTTGCCCAAGGAGCCGTTCGAGGCGTCCGCCGTGGACGGCGCGAGCTGGTTCTACATGTTCCGGCGTCTGATGCTGCCGATGATGTGGCCTTATATTTTGGTGGCCGTCATCTTCCGGCTGATGGACTGCCTGAAGATCTTCGACATCATCTATGTGTTGACGGCCGGTGGCCCGGGCGACGCGACGATGACGCTTCAGGTGAACGCGTTCATCCAGTCGATCCTCAACTTCAACTATTCGCACGCGAGCACGTACATGTTCGTGCTGTGGATCATCATCTACATCGTGGCCCGGCAGCTCGTGAAGCTGCTCAACAAGGCACAGGCGCGTGCCGCCGGATCGGAGGGCTGACGTGGCCAAGGAATTGATGCCCGGCCAGCGGCGGGTGACGCCGCAGGCGATCATCGCTGACATCGCGCTGCTCGCGTGGTTCGTGTTCAGCCTGTTCCCCATCGTGTGGATGGTCATGCTCGGCCTCAAGACGGCCGCCGACCAGACCACCACCTACTTCCAGTTCTCCCCCACCCTGGACAACTTCATCACCGTGCTCACCGACCGCGGCCGGATGCTCACGTCCGTCGACTTCAAGACGGCCATCATCATGAGCTTCCTCAACTGCCTGGGGGCGGTGCTCGTGTCGCTCGTCGTCGGCATCCCGGCGGCCTACGCGGCTGGCCGGTGGAAGTTTAAGGGCTCCGACAGCCTGATGTTCAACATCTTGTCGTTCCGCTTCGCGCCCGAACTCATGGTCATCATCCCGCTGTTCGTGGTCTACAACCAGTTGGGCATCTTCGACACCTCGTTCGGCATGATCTGGGTGTTGCAGCTGGTGACGATGCCGCTGATCATCTGGATCCTGCGCTCGTACTTCCAGGATCTGCCGGAAGACCTTGAGCAGGCGGCGCTGCTCGACGGCTACACGCGGAAACGGGCGTTCGCGATGGTGGCGCTGCCGATGGTGCGTCCCGGCATCGCCGCGGCGGCGCTGCTCGCGTTCATCTTCGCCTGGAACAACTACATGTTCCCGCTGATCCTGACGAACGCCGGTTCGGTCACCGTGACCATCACGAAGTTCCTCGGCGGTGGCGGGCAGGCCTACTACAACCTGACGGCGGCCGCCGGCGTGCTCGGCGCCTTGCCGCCGTTCATCGTGGCGCTGTGCATCCAGCGATATCTGGTGCAGGGCCTGAGCTTTGGGGCGGTGAAGGGCTGATGGGAACGCTGAGTGTCCGTGGTCTCACGAAGAAATACGGCGACCTGGTGGCCATCGACCACCTCGACTTCGACGTGGCGGACGGCGAGTTCTTCGTCATCCTCGGCCCCTCGGGGGCCGGCAAGACGACCACGCTGAAGTCGGTCGCGGGCCTGCTCGACGTCGAGGACGGGCAGGTCGCCGTCAACGGGGTCGACCTGACGATGGTCGAGCCCTACCACCGCAACATGGCGATGGCGTTCGAGTCGTACGCGCTGTATCCCAACAAGACGGTGGCCGAAAACCTCGACTCGCCGCTCAAGTCGGGACGGACCGGCCATTATTCGCACGAGGAACGCCGGGCGCGCATCGACGAGGTGACCAAGACGCTCGGCATCGACCAGCTGCTCGACCGGCTGCCGAAGGAATTGTCGAACGGCCAGCGGCAACGCACCGCGCTCGGGCGCGTGCTCGTGCGTCCGGCCGACGTCTACCTGCTGGACGAGCCGCTGTCGCACCTGGATGCCAAGCTGCGCGCCACCATGCGCGCCGAGCTCAAGGCCATCGCGGCCAACTCCAACACCACCACCTTGTACGTGACGCATGACTACCAGGAGGCGTTGGCGTTGGCCGACCGCATCGCGGTGCTGCGCCAGGGCGTCTTCGTGCAGGTCGGGACGCCGGAGGAGATCTGGCGGCGGCCCGTCGACACGTTCGTCGCCCGCGTGCTCGGCCAGCCGGAGATGAACATCGTTCCCGCCACCATCGAGAACGGCCAGGTGGTCGCGTTGGGCGGCGCCCTGACGTTCGCCGCGCCCAGTTATCTGGACGGCGTCACACAGGTGCGGCTGGGCTTGCGGCCGTCCGAACTTGAGGTGGCGCCCCAGGACGGGACGGACCTCGTGCACATCCGTAACGGCGAGGTGCAACTCGTCGAACGCCTCGGCCGGGACGTCGAGATGGACGTGTTGTACGGGCACCGGGCGGGCGAGCATCTCACCGGCGAGGCCAGCCACGACGCGTCGATGGCTCACCTGATCGCGATCAGCGACACCCGGCACGCGTCGGTGGAAGGCGACAGCCTCGACTTGGCGATCGAGCGGGCCGACATCCACGTCTTCGCGGCCGGTGAGGCGGACGAATCCACCAGGCGGCTCGGTTCGGCCGTGGCCCCTGCCGGAGGTGCGACGACCAGCGGCGGGCGACCGTTCGCCGCCGTCGCCGTGGCGGATGAGGCCGCAAGGCCGGCGCTCGGGACGAGTTCTGTTGACGGGCCGTCCGCAACGGCGACGGTTCCCCCAGACACGACGCGGGATGCGCGGGAGGAGGAGAAGTGACCGCCACTATCACACCGACCCGGGCGGAGGCGCTGCCGCTGTCGATCCGGGGCGTCCGCAAGGTGTACCGCAGCGGGCGACACAAGAAGGATGGCGTCGAGGCGGTCAAGGACATGCACCTCGACATCTTGCCCGGCGAGCTCATCACGCTGCTGGGACCGTCCGGCTGCGGCAAGACGACGACCTTGCGCATGATCGCGGGCCTGGAAACCATCACGGCCGGCGACATCTTCATCGGCGGCGTGCGCGTCAACGAGCTGCCGCCGTCCAAGCGCAACGTCGGCGTGGGCTTCGAGTCGTACGCGCTGTACCCGCCGCTGTCGATCCGTGAGAACTTGGCGTACGGGCTGAAGGCCCGCAAGATGCCGGACGTCATGGCGCAAGTCGACGAGATCGCGCGCCGGCTCGACATGGTGGATCTGCTGAACGACCGTCCGGCGAGTCTGTCGTCCGGCCAGAAACAGCGGGTGGCGCTCGCGCGCGCGTTGATTCGCAAGCCGCCGGTGTTGCTGCTCGACGAGCCGCTCGGCCACTTGGACGCCGCTGCTCGCCAGCGGGTCCGCCGCGAGCTGAAGCTGTTGCAGCGGGAGTTCGGCTACACGACGATCGTGGTCACCCACGACCAGTTGGAGGCCATGACGCTGTCCGACCGGATGGCCGTCATGAACGACGGCGTCATCCAGCAGTTCGGCACCCCCGACGAGGTCTTCGACGATCCAGCCAACCTGTTCGTCGCGGACTTCGTCGGCGAGCCGGCCATCAACCTGCTGCCCGGCGTCGTCGTCCGCGACGGCGAGCGCACGATGGTGAAGGTCGCGGACGCCGGGACGCTGGAGACGACCGCGACGACCGCGACCGACGGCCAGTCGGTGACGGTCGGCTTGCGGCCGCAGGACGCCTTCGCCGGGCCGGACGTGGCGGGCAGCGTGTTCGTCTTCGAGGACCTGATGGAACACGGCATCGCCCGTCTCACCATTCCGGGGGTGGACAAGCACGTCGTCATCCAGACCGCCGAACAGGTGCACCTTGGCATGGGGCAGGCCGTGACGTTCAGCGTCACCCCGCAGCACGTCTACCTGTTCGATCCGGCGAGCGGGGAGCGGATTCGCTAGGCAGCGTGGCAACGCCGACGACGTCCAGAGCGGAGACGTGCGTGCTGGCGCGGCCAGACCTGGCATTGATCTGGGCCGACCGGTCGACGATGTCGAGGTGCTACCGAAACCCCTATCTGCACACGGGTTGTGAACGTTCCAGGATCACGCAGTCTTGAGGTACTCGTCGAGCGCGTCTCGAACTACCTGAGAACGACGGCGACCGGTGCGCGCAGCCACAGTTTCTAAACGTTCGTTCACTTTCTCGGGCAAGCGCAACGTGATCTGTGGCGAATGCTTCCCGGGGGCAGTGAGAGAGGGACGACCAACAGCGGCTCGTCCCGCATCAATGAGGCGGGATGCTTCATCATCGGTGAGCCATTCGGAGGACTCTGCTGTCACAAATTCGTCATCCGTCATCGCGGCAAGTGCACTATCTGCTTGTTCTGGTGTCATGCGTGGTTGCATCGCCGGCCTCCTATCTCTCGTGCCTGTAGCTCGTAGGCATGGCGTGGAAAATCATCTCGTTACGGCCTCGCTGGACGGTAGCGACCTCCAGTCGTATGCCGCGATCATCAACGCCTTCGTACCAGGTGCCAGATTCGCCCCAGTTCGTCGTGAAGGGCGTCGCGGTTCCGGTGACAACAACTCGCCACGCGGATCTGCGGGGCACCTTGTGCTTGTCGGCACGAGGGTCAAAGATCAACGACATTCCCTTATTATGCACTGCACAACTGGTGAAGGCAATCTTCTGTTGTGTCTACGAGGCTGGCCAGGCCAAGTCAGCGGTCTGATCGTGTAGACACAAGACGCCGGGGCGGCGCAGTATCCCGGCCCGATCAACGACATCAGCGCGATGGGGTGACGGGTGACTGCGGCAGTGCCGCTGCCCCTCGGCTCGGTTGTCAGGATCGCTCCTCTGTATCTACCGGTACCAAAGAGCGAGGTAGTGGGCGACGATGCTGCGCATCTGGTCGTGGAGGAGCTGGTTACGCCAGGACGAGGTGAAGCGGGCGATGTCGGGACGGCCGTCGGTGGCGACGGCGCTGCCGAGCAGGCCGTCGGCAATCAGTCGTTCGATGGTGGCGCTGTCGGCGATGGCGGCGGCCTCGGTGACCATGGCTGCCAGCAGGGTGCGGGCCGGGTCGCGTTCGAGGATGGTCCAGATGTTGACCTTGCAGACGCCGTCGGCGTAGAGGCTGGCGAGCTGGTCGGGCGGCACGCTGGAGGCGCCGTGCAACACCAGTTTGGCGCCGATGCGGTCGGCGATGGCCCGGGCGGCCTCGGGGTGGTAGCGCAGGTCGGCGGCGGAGGCGCGGTGTTCGGTGCCGAGGTTGGCCACCACCATGTCCGCCCCGGTCGCACGGACGAACTCGTCGGCGCGTTCCGGGCTGGTGAGCTCGGCGTGCTGGGCGCCGCCGGCGTCGACGATCTCGTCGGCCGCCCCTTCGATGAGCACCTGCTGGCCATAGGCGCCGACGAAAGCGGCGGTGCGGTCGAGATTGTCTCGCCAAGGCAGGGCGGAGGCGTCGAACATGACGGACGAGAAACGGCCAATGTTGCGCTCGAAAAGGTCGTCGTCGAGGTCGGGCTGGCCGTGGTCGAAGTGGGTGAGGACGTCGACGTCCGGGTAGGGGCCGTCGGCGCGGGCCAACACGTCCACGTCGCCGAGGAACAGGGCCATGCCGGTGGCGGCGTCGCGGCTGGCGGCGTACCACAGTGATTGGGGCCGGTGCGGGTAGCGCCCGGTGATGGCGATGGTGATGGGCACGCGCCGTTCCAGCCGGTCGGCGGTCACCTGGCAGGCGGCCAGGATCGCCTCGACGGTGGTCTGGTTCTCTGCGCAGAACGTCGGCACGACCCACTGGTCGCGGGCCGCCTGGGCGTACAGGTCGGCCACCTGTTGACGTCCTTGGATGATCGGCATCGGGGCTCCTTTGGTCTTGATCGCGCCGCGTGGCACCGGCGACCACGTAGCGTGGCCGTGGGAGGTTTCCTGACGTCGTTCACCGTCGTCTGGCACCTTCCGCAGACGACGCTAGGAATCGTCCCCGTCGGCACGCAAGGGAAACGGCCACCATTGAGCGTCGGCTCGCGTCAGCGTGAGCATGTGCCCAGATGTGCTGCCGGAGGGCGTCGGTGGAGCCTCGAAGACCGTATTCTCATGCCCATCAGAGATACGTTCGGGACATGCTGATCGTTGTTGTGCCGCTGGTGGGGCGGTGGCCCGGTGGACGTTCGAAGACCGGACAGGGCGTGTGGACGGAAGTCCAGCGTTGAGTCTGGGCCTGAAGCCAGCCGGTCTGTCGTTTTGTCAGTGGCGCATGGCAGAGTGACGCTTCCCTGAGTGAAAGGCGGTGCGGCCATGAAGATCGCGGGCAAGCAGGTGTGGTTCCTGGTGGGGACCCAGTCGTTGTACGGCCCGGAGACGCTGCGGCAGGTCGAAGAGCAGTCGCGCGAGGTGGCGGCTCGGCTGGACGCGAGCGACGACATCCCGGTGCAGGTGGTGTGGAAGCCGGTGCTGACCACAGCGGAGGGCATCCGCCGCGTGATTTTGGACGCGAACGCCGCTGACGAGTGCGTGGGCGTGATCGCCTGGATGCACACGTTCTCCCCGGCGAAGATGTGGATCGCCGGTCTCAAGGTGCTGGCCAAGCCGCTGCTGCACCTGCACACGCAGGCCAACGTCGACCTGCCATTCGCCACGATCGACCAAGAGTTCATGAACCTGAACCAGGCCGCCCACGGCGACCGCGAGTTCGGCTACATCCTGACGCGGCTCGGCCTCACCCGCAAGATCGTGATCGGCCACACGTCGGAGCCGTCGGTCCAGCGCGAGATCGGCATGTGGAGCCGGGCGGCCATCGGTCGCGCCGAGCTGGCCCACCTGACCATCGCCCAGTTCGGCGACAACATGCGCGGCGTCGCCGACACAGACGGTGACAAGGTCGGCATGCAGATCGCCTTCGGCACGACGGTGGACGCCTACGGCGTGGCCGACGTGGTCGAGTACGTCGACGCGGTGGGCGACGCGGAGGTGTCCGCCTTGCTTGACGAGTACGAGGCGAGCTACGACGTCGCGCCCGAGTTGCGGCGCGGCGGCGCGCGGCACGAGTCGCTGCGGGACGCGGCCCGCCAAGAGGCCGGCATCAAGCGCTTCCTCGACGAGCACGGCGCCCGCGCCTGGGTGAACTGCTTCGAGAGCCTGGCCGGGCTCAACCAGTTGCCGGGCTTCGCCGCCCAGCGGCTGATGAAGGCTGGCTATGGTTTCGGCCCCGAGGGCGACTGGAAGACGCCGATGCTGGTGCGCGGCGCGATGGCGATGGGCGAAGGCCTGCCTGGCGGCGCGTCCCTCATGGAGGAGTACACCTACAACATGCGCGGCGGGAAAGAAGGCGTCCTCGGCTCGCACATGCTGGAGATCGCCGAGACGTTGACGACGGCGCGGCCCAAGCTAGAGATCCATGAGCTGTCGATCGTCCCCAAGCCCGATCCGGTGCGGCTGGTGTTCGACGCCGATCCGGCCGAGGCGGTCATCGTCGGTCTGGTCGATTTGGGCGGTACGTTCCGCCTGATCGGCAACGTGGTCGACATCGTCGCTCCCGATGAGCCGCTGCCGAAGCTGCCGTCGGCCCGTGCCTACTGGCGGCCGCGCCCCGATTTCCACACGGCCTTGCGTGACTGGCTGACCTACGGCGGCGGCCACCATGACATGATCACGACGGCGTTGGGGTCCCAGGTGTTCAAAGACTTGGCCGCCATGCTCGGCGTCGAGTTGGTGATGACCGAGTGACCATGCTGAACCCGTCACCGGATGATCTGGATCTGATCGTGCGGGCCGCCTGGTCGTACTACATGGACGGCCTCACCCAGGCCCAGACCGCGCAGCGCTTGTTCGTCTCCCGACAGACCGTCGGGCGGCTGCTCGACTCGGCCCGCCACCTGGGCGTGGTCCGGGTCGAGATCAACGCCTCCTACCTTGGGGCGTACGAGCAGGCGCAGCGGTTGCGCGACCGGCTCGGTCTGGTGGACGCGATCGTGGTGCCCGGCTCCGTCAGCACCGACGCGGGCCGGGTCAACGAACGAGTCGCGGCGGCCCTGGCCGCCTACGCGCGCCGCTACCTGCACCCGGGTGCGATTGTGGGCGTCGGTTGGGGGGACACCGTCGCCCGCGCGCTGGGCATGGTGACGCCCGAATCGTTGGAGGGCGTGACCATCGCGTCGGCCGCTGGCAGCATCCCGGCACTCACCGAATCGTTGGCCGGGCCGGTGGCCCGCCATCTGCGGGTGGTGCCCGCGCCGCTCATCGTGTCGTCGGCCGACCTCGCCGCTGTGCTGCGGCAGGAGCAGCCGGTGCGTGAGGTGCTTGACCTGGCCGCGTCCGCCGTCGTGACGCTCACCGGTATCGGGTCGGCCGATCCTCGCACCGCGTCCGCCGTCCGCCGGGGCGTGGTGACCGGTGCCGACGTGGAACGGTTCGCAGCCCAAGGGGCGGTCGGTGACATGTTCGGCGAGTGGTTCGACGCGCGCGGCGAGGTCGTGCCCGGCACGTCTGACCGCCGTATCGGGCTGAGTCTCGACCAGGTGCGGGCGATGCCGAACGTCGTGGGCGTCGCGGCCGGCCTGGACAAGGTCGCCGCCATCCGGGGCGCCGTCGCCGGACATCTCGTCAAGGTGCTCATCACCGACGACCCGACCGCCCAAGCCCTGCTCGACGCCGTCCCGGCCATGCCAGCACGGAAGGGGCGTCGTGCCCGCTGACCTGCTGCTCGCCATTGACGCCGGTGGCTCCTACGTCAAAGCCAGCCTGTTCGAGCCCGGGACGGCCTTCCACACGGTGAGCGCGTCCGTCGCGGTGACGCACCCCGCGCCTGGAATGAGCGAACGCGAACCCGAGGCCTTGTGGCAGGCGACCGTCGGCTGCATCCGGCAGCTGCTCGCCGAGACGGACGCGGCCCGGGTCGCCGCCGTCGGTCTCACCAGCCACGGCAACGGGCTGTATCTCGTCGACCGGGAGGGCTTGCCGACGAGGGCGGCGATCATGGCTGCCGACACGCGGGCCGAACCGGCGGTGAAAGCCTGGCGGGCGGACGGCGTCGAGCGCGCTCTGCGGCCGCAGGCTTGGAACGGTTTGTGGGCGGGCAAGCCCGGGCCGCTGCTGGCCTGGCTCGCCACGCACGAGCCCGAAACCCTGGACGCCTCGTGGGCGGTCGTCGGCTGCAAGGACTACCTGCGCGCCCGCCTGGTGGGCGCGGTCTGCGAGGAGACGTCGGACGCGACGGCGGGCGGGCTGTACGAGAACGCCAGCCTGGTGAACGATCCGGCGGCCGCGCTTGACGTGAACGCCGAGGCGCTGGCGATCTTCGGCCTCTCCCGGTACGCCTGGTTGTTCCCGACCAGCATCGACCCGCTGACGCCGTTCGCGGTGTCGCGCCAGGCGGCAGGCGAGACGGGCCTGCCCGCCGGGACACCGGTCATCGCTGGCCTAGTCGACAACGCCGCCATGCAGCACGGCTCTGGCGTCTTCGACTCGGCGACTATCTGCGTCGGCACCGGCACCTGGAGCATCAATCAGCTGCTCGTCCCCGTCGGCGACATGACGCTGGACGGCGTGTTGGGCGCGGTCGAGCCGTTCGCCGCCAGTAGCGCCCTGGGTGGGTGGGGTCTGCTCAGCGAGGCGTCCGCCACCTCGGCGTCGACGCTCGGCTGGGCCTTGCAGCAGGCGGTCACGGGGCGCGCCGCTGCGGATCGGGCCGCCGAACGGGACATCTTCGAAGCCTGCCTGACCCGCGAGGCGGCGCGTCCACGGAGTGCGACCGACCCGCTGTTCTTCCCCTTCTTGGACGGCAGCCGGGACGACGCCGCTGCCCGCGGCGCCTGGCTCGGGCTGTCGTCGGCCACCAGCGAGGCCGATCTGCTGGGCGCGGTCGTCGAGGGCGTGTGCTTCGAGCACCGCCGCCACGTCGAACGGCTGGAGCAGTCGTTGGCCCAGCGTCTGCCCGTCCGTCTGTCGGGGGGAGCCACCAAGTCGCCGGTCTGGTGCCAGCGCTTCGCCGACGCTCTCGCCCGCCCCGTCCAGGTGTCGCCCGTGAGCGAACTGGGTTCGGTTTGCGCGGCGGCGATGGCTGGAACGTCCGTCGACTTCTTCGCGTCCGTCGCCGCAGGGGTGGCGACGCTCAACCCGACGTGGACGACCTACCAGCCCGACGCGGCGACGGCTGAGCTGACGCGCGACCGGTGGGAGCGTTACAGCCGCTTCGCCGCCCTGCTCGACCGCGAAGCGTGGGCTTGAGCCGGCAGGCGCTGCGGCGGTACGTCGCCCTGGTACGGGGTTGCCACGCTCATCGTCGCGTTGACGGGTTGCGGTGACCGTCGTCCCAGGCCACGGCGTCGGCTCAATAACCGATGGAATCGAGCTGATCGTTGGCGAAGCGGAGGCGGTATTCGGTCGGCGTGATGCCGTAGAGGGCTTTGAAGCGGCGGGAGGCGTAGTTGGGGTCGTCCCACGAGACGGCGTGGCCGATCTCGGAGATGGTCTTGTCGGTGTGCGCCAGTAAGGTGGCGAAAGCCTCGCCGCGTTCCTGTTGGAGCCAAGCCATGGGCGACATGCCCACATTGCTGCGGAAGGCGCGGTGCACGAACGACGTCGAGGCGTTGACCGCCTGAGCGAGGTCGTCGATGGTCCAGCGGGCGGCCAAGTCTTGGCGCATGAGCCGCATCATGATCGTCACCGCTTTGGCGACGGAGACGATGTCGGCGTCGCGACTGGAGCGGACGGTCAGCTCCTGGAGCGAGTCGAGGACGCAGTCGGCCAAGCCGACGAACGAGGGCCGTCGTCGCGTCGGCAGGTTCCGGATCTGTTCGAGCCAGGCCAGCACCTGCTGGGTCATATCGGGGTCGAAGCGTCCCAGGTTGGGCGTGCCGCGCAGGAGTGCGCGCGACAGGGCCGGGTACTCGTGGATCCACGCGAACTCACGGTGAAGCAGCCCCGAGCCGAGGTAGAGGTTGAACGTCCACATGTCGTCGGTCTCCTGGTAGGAGTGCCAGGTGCCGGGACGGATGAAGACGACGGACCCGGTTTCGAGGGGGACGCGGCTGCCGTGCGTCACGTGGACGCCGCTGCCCCGTGACACGACGGCCAACTCCAGGAACTCGTGGGTGTGCTCGGGGATGCCGTCTTCGGCCGACACGTTGTTGGCGGCGATCTGCAGCGCGCCAGCCTTGAAAACCTCGACTCGTTGCATGGTGTGCATGACTCCATGGTGGCACAGCACAATCCTGGCCGAGTCGAACTCGCCAGAATCATGCTAGGAGTCGCCAGTTTTCTGCTAGGCGTTCATGAGGAGTAGACGGCATGCTTGTTGCCATCCTCGGTTGCGAGTTAGCGAAAGTTGGGTCGAAGGTGTCCGAGATGACGAAACCAGATCGTCGGGCGGGAGCGCGTCGCCGTTGGCGTAGTGTGCGAGCGCCTGCCTGGTTTGTGCTACCGGCACTGGTGATCTACGGGTTCGTCGTCCTTTGGTCAGCCGGGCGGGGCGCGGTCTACGCATTCACTGATTGGGACGGCCTGAGCTCTCACTTCAACTGGGTCGGCTGGGAGAACTTCACTGACGTGTTCTCCGCCGACGTGGGCGTGGCGGCCCTGCGCAACACCCTCATCTTCGCGGCCGTCATCATGGTCTTCCAGAACCTCTTCGGCCTGTTGTTGGCCTTGGCGCTCAACAGCAAGGTCAAGTCGCGCGGGGCGCTGCGGACGATCTTTTTCGCGCCGGTCATCCTGACCCCGCTCGTCACCGGCTACACCTGGGATTTCCTGCTGCAGCCGGACGGCACCGTCAACACCATCTTGCGCACCATCGGCTTGGGCGACCTCGCCCAGAACTGGTTGGGCGACCCGCGCTTCGCGATGGGCGCGGTCATCGTGGCCTACCTCTGGCAATTCAGCGGCATGTCGATGGTGATTTACCTGGCCGGTTTGCAGGCGGTGCCGCCCGAGCTGCTGGAGGCCGCCGCCATCGACGGAGCGAGCCCCGTCCGCCGTTTCTTCTCGGTGACGTTGCCGCTCATCAACGGGTCGGTGGTGATCAACGGCCTGCTCACGATGGTCAACGGCCTGGGCCAGTTCGACCAGGTGTACGCGATGACGAAGGGCGGGCCGCTCAACGCCACCCAGACGATCTCGACGGTGATCTACCACGAGGGCTTCCAACTGGGCAACATCCCCTTCAGCTCGGCGCTGGCGCTGGTGATGGCCCTGATCGTGGGCGTGCTCGCCATCACGCAATACCGGTTGTCATCGAGGCAGGTGGAACGCTGATGAACGCGTACAAGAAACGCACGTTCGTGCTCGAAGTCGTGCTGTGGGTGCTCGCCCTGGTTTTCATCGCGCCGCTGATCGCCCTCGTCAACGTTTCGTTCAAGGCACCGCACAACCCCAGCGGCGCGTTCGAGATCGCCGGGCAGTACTCCTTCGAGAACTACGTCCGGGCCTGGACGGAAGGCAAGATGGGCGCCGCCGCCATGAACAGCATCGTGGTGGCCGTCGTCAGCGTGCTGCTCGTCATGCTCGTGTGCGCCATGGCCGCCTACCCGCTGGCCCGGATCGGTGCTCGCTGGTCGCGCGGCGCGTTCTACCTGTTCCTGATCGGCCTGGTGGTGCCGGCCCAGTTGGGGCTGATCCCACTCTTCGTCAGCATTCGCGACTTGGGACTGCACGGCACGCTGCCCGGCGTCATCTTGGCGACGGTGGGGACGTGCATCCCGTTCCCCCTGTTCATCACGACGACCTTCCTGCGCGACGTGCCCATCGACTACGAGGAAGCCGCCTCGCTGGACGGCTGCGGGCCGATCCGCACCTGGTGGCACGTGGTGGTGCCGATGCTGCGCCCGGCTTTGGGCACGGTCGCGATCCTCACGCTCATCCCCGTGTGGAACAACTTCCTCATGCCGCTGCTCATGCTGACGGGCACCGGCAACGAGACCTTGCCCGTCCGCATCAGCGCATTCGCCCGGGCCTATTTCGCCGACTGGTCAGCGGTGTTCGCGTCGCTCGCCATCTCAACGGCCCCCGTGCTGCTGTGTTATTTCGCTTTGCAGAAGTACATCATCCAGGGATTCGCCGGCGGCCTCAAAGGCTGACATGCCACTGGCGCGGGTCCCGTCCACACCTATGGAGGAAAACACCATGAATCGGACTATCAAACCGGCAGCGGTCGCCCTGGTCGCGGCCCTTGCCCTGAGCGGGTGCTCGACGAGCACCGAGCCAGCGACCACAGGTTCACAGCCTGCGGGCGGCGGCTCCAACATCCTGACCGTCGCCACCGACAACCCGGCGCCCATGAAGGCCGTCATCGAAGCGTTCAAGAAGGCGAACCCGGACATCGTCGTGACGACGCAAGAAGCCCCGACCGGCTATGACGAGTTCATCCGAGCGAGCCTGGCCGCCGGCACGGCCGCCGACGTGATCCGCACGTTCCCCGGCACCGCCGCTGTCTCGACCGTCGGCAAGCTCGTCGGCGCCGAGGCGCTCGACGATCTCTCGGCCTCCGCCTGGTCGTCCGATCTCTCGGCCGCCCAGAAGGCGGGCTTCGGCGTGGACGGCAAGATCTACTCCGTCCCGATCGGCTCGATGGCCCTCGGCCCCGTCTACAACGAGACGACGTTGAAGGAGCTGGGCGCCGAGATCCCCACCACTTTCACCGAGGTGCTCGACCTATGCAGCAAGGCGAAGGACGCGGGCAAAGTCGCCTACAGCGTGTTCCTCAAGGGCGGCAGCGGCCTGTTGACCTTCTCCCAGGTCGAGACGCTGGTCTACGGACCGAACCCGAACTTCACTTCTGAGCAGATCGCGGGCAAGCAGACGTTCGCCAATTCGGGTTGGCTCAAGGCCTTTGAACTGCAGAAGCAGATGATCGACGCCGGTTGCTTCAACGAAGGCGCCACGGGCACCGAGTTCTCGACGAGCTTCTCGGACGTCGCTTCCGGCAAGGCCGTCGCCACGACGAACTTCTCGGACGTCAGCGGCATCACCAGCATCGCGCCGGAGGGCACCAAAATCACCATCGCCCCGCTGCCTGTGGACGACAGCGGCACCCTGTACCTCGGCGTTTCCGACTCGTCCGGCTATGGCATCAACTCCAAGTCGACCAACAAGGAACTGGCTCAGAAGTTCATCGACTTCATGGCGTCGCCCGATGGCCAGAACGCCTACGCCAGCACCGGCGGCGCGCCCGCCCTGCCGAACGACAGCTTCCAGCCCGCCGATCAGAACCAGCAGGTGATGATGGACTACATCAAGTCGGGCAAGACCGCCGGCTGGCCGGACCAGCTCTGGGTCGGCGCGGAGGCCGGCACCGTCCTCAACGAGGAGAGCCAAGCGATCTTCCTCGGCACGGACACCCCGCAGCAGGCCGTCGAGAAGCTCGACGCGGCCTTCGCCAAGGACATGGCGGCGGCCAAGTAGTTCTCTTTCCTGTGGGGCGGGCCGCCGTAGCATCCGGCCCGCCCCACGTGTTTCTTCCCCTCTCACATTTCAGAAGGACGCACGGTGACCAGTTTTTTCGATCGCCTCCGGGTCAACGGCCTTGACTCGCCCACCGGGGTGACTGGCCCTGACGTCCGGCTCGCCTGGGTGCCTACCGGGCTGCCCATGCAAGACGGTGGTGCAAGCCGAACTGACAAGGTTGGCACGGTCTGTGCCGATGAAGGTAGTGCTGGTTGGACTGGTCGGAACGGTCAGCATGGCGCCAACGGTGCTGACCCGCTCAGGCAGGACGTCACCGTCGTGGTGGCTGTCGCGTCGTCACTCGATGATCTCGCCGCGGACGATCCGGCCCGCCTGCTCGTCCGGTTGGACGGGCTGCCGCCGAGCCAGCGCTGTGTTACCCTCCCGCTGCCCGACCGCCGCTTGGTCTACTGGCGGGTGGGCGCGTCCAGCGGCGGTGAGACCGTCTGGAGTGAGACGCAACGCTTTGCCACCGCCCCCGACCTAACGGCGTTGGGCGCTCAGTGGATCACCCACCCCGACTTGCGCGACGGTCGCGCGCTCGGCGACTACCGCAGCGCCTGGTTCGCCACACGCATCGACGTGCGACCTGGCGAGACCATCTGCCTGATCCACCTCGCGACGCCCGGCCTCGCCGACGTTCGCGTGGACGGCCGGCCGGTGGGACGTCTGCTCGGCCCGGGCTACTGCGACCTGCGGCGCGAGATCCCCGCCGCTACGTATGACGCGGGCGCTCTCGCGGAGGGTCCGCATCTCGTCACCATTGAGATAGCGCCCGGTCCCTTCTGGATCCCGGTCGACGAGAGCCGCTATACGAAGTTCACCGGTTGCGCGCAGGCCCCCAAGTTGCTGGCCGCCATCGAACAACTCGGTGACGTCCACCGGCTCACCGTCTCCGGCGACGCTTTCCGCTGCGGTCGGGGCGCGACCACCGAAACTCACTGGTACGGCGGCGAGGACTACAACGCCGCCCTGCCGGAGCCGTGGGACGGGATGTCGGCCATCCTGGCAGCCGACCAGGTCGAACAGGTTCGGCAGGGTGCTGCTGGAGAGTCGTCCGATAGAGAATCACTGGACGTGGCTTCATCGGCGTCTTTTGGTGGCTGTCTGACGGCTGCGGGGGAGCTGCTTGGCACAGCAATTTTGTATGTCCCCGCTCCGGACGCTCAGGTGTGGTGGCCCCAATACCCGCCGATCACGGTGAGCGAGATTCTTCTGTCGCAGGTGTCGAAGCTGTCTGAGGGCGGGCCTGTGGCCGATCCGGCTGGGCATCCGTTGTGGTCTGAGGTGACGAACCTATCTGGTGGCCGGTTCATCGCCGATTCGGGCGTGAACGTCGCCGGTTGGCCATCGATTCGCTGGGAGGCCAGCGACCGCCCCCGGACGGTGACGCTTCTCCCCGCCGAGAACGTCGGAGCCGACGGCGTCGTCCAAAGCACGACTGGGCGGCCCGTCTTTGACACGCTTCACATCCCGGCCGACCACGCCGGTTCGTGGCACCCCCGTTTCACCTATCACGGCTTCCGCTACCTCGAAATGCGTTGCGACGACGGCGACGGGCGGCGTGGCCGCGCCGCGATCCAGTGCGGCGACGGCCAGGCGCAACGCGAGGGCAGCGACAACCGCGACGTGTCACGCGACAGCCCTGTGATGCGGCGTGACTCCGATATGCCCACTGTGGGCACGCTCGTCCTGCGCGCCTCCAACGCGCGGGCGGGAACGTTCCACACGTCCGACCCATTTCTGGACGCCTTGCACCGGGCGACTGACCGGGCCATTCAGAGCAACATGGCCAGCGTTTTCACTGACTGTCCCCACCGGGAAAAGCTCGGCTGGCTGGAGCAGCTTCACCTCTGTTTCGACGCCCTCGCCCGCAACTGGGACGTCGAGGCGCACCTGCGCGACGTGCTGCACCATGTGCGCCAGGCACAACTGCCGAACGGCGACATTCCCAGCATCGCGCCGGAGTTCGTGGACTTCACCGGCGCCGACTACCTCGGCGACCCGGAGGCCTTTCGCTTCGACGTCAACTGGGGCGGCGTCATCGTCCTGCTGCCGTTGGCGCACTACCGGCAGTACGGCGACCGGCGCGTCATCGACGAAAACCTAGCCGCGATGAAACGCTACCTGGCACGCCTGACGGAGCGGGAGCGGGACGGCTCCTTCGACTTCGGCTTGAGCGACTGGCTGGCGCTCGACGAGCGGGTCCCCCGTCGTCTCGTCGCCACCTACGGTTACTGGCGCGTGCTGCGGGCGGCGACTGACATCGCTGTCCTCGTGGGTGACGAAGCGTGGGAGCAGCAGATTCAGGACCGGCTGGCCGCCGTCACCAGCGCCCTCCGGCGTTTCGCCGCGGACGCCCGCGTCGACGCCACCCAGACCGAGCTCGTCCTGCTGGCCGATGTCGCCGACGCGCTGGACGACGTTGCCCCGGGCCAGGTGCCCGACGCTGGTGCTGACTGCGGCCGTCATCAGGTTGAACCCCTCAGAAATAGCGAAATGCCGAGCTTTGCCGCCCCTCGAATTCTCGGCCAACGTCGAGCATGTGGGGACGGGACCACCTCGGCGCTGATGCCCGAGGCTGGCGGTGTCCCTGGTCTCAATCGCTCCGAGCCTGCCGATGAGTGCCCCGGTTCGGTTTGCCTGTTCGATCTGCTGATGGCTCGGCTGACCGCTGATGGCGCGTTCACCGTCGGGGAGATCGGCATCGGCCCGCTGCTCGACGTGCTGCACCGGCATGGGCGGGACGACCTGATCTATCGCGTCATCAGCCGGACGGATGTCCCCGGCTACGGCATGCAACTGGCCAAAGGGGCGACCGCCCTGTCGGAGACCTGGTCAGGCGAGCCGGGCCAGGGCGGCCAAGGCGAGGGCAGCAACAACCACTTCATGCTGGGCATGATCGACCACTGGCTCCACCGGCAGGTGGCCGGACTGCGCCAGGCCGACGGATCGGTCGCGTGGCAGCATGCGGTCGTCGAGCCGGTGTTTCTGGCGGGCGTGGCCAGCGCGTCTTCGACGCACCTGTCGCCGATAGGGACCTACGGCGTCGCTTGGGAGCGTTTGACGGACAACCAGGTGGCCGTCACCGTCGAGGTGCCGCCGGGGGGCGGGGCGACCGCGTGCCTGCCCGGTGTGCCAGTCACCATCGCTGGCGCTGGCTGCCATCGTTTCGTCGTCACCGATCCTGTGAGCACTCGCTCAACAGAAAGCGGCACCGGACTGAGCCGTGTTGGCGTGGCTGCGGTCGGCGTGGCTCATACTGACGGGTCTGGCATCGACGCGGCCGCGGCCGACGAGGCCAGTGCCGGTCCTGCTGCTACCGCCCTGGACCACAACGAATCGTCCTCCATCTCGCGGATGGCAGTTCCATCGGGCGCGGGCGCGCCAGATAGAGCAGTCTTACGGAGAACAGAGTTTCAGCCTCCCTACGAGAAAGCAGAGCCTCACCATGACTGACGTCCGTGCCACCGCCATCGCGACTCCCGTCGACCTGGCCGCCGATCCGCGCCTGCGTTCGTCCGTCGAACGCCTGCTGCGCGACGACTACGCGGTCGACAAGGTCATTGCGTCGACCGTCGTCGACAGTTGGCCGGGCGACCTGGCTGGACGCCTCTTGCTCTCCCTGGCTCGCTATGCGCGGGCGGGCGCGCCCACGCTGGAACGGGCGACGGCCCTCAACGAAGCCCTGCTGACGGCGTTGGAGCCGCAGGGCTACCTCGGTCAGCCCTTGGGTGGGGTCGTCGACGAGCAGCAGGTGGCCTGCCACGGTTGGGTCGTGGCGGGCCTGCTGCAACACTTCTACGTCACCGGGGATGACCGTTCGCGCGCTGCGGCGCTCCGCGTGATGGACGCCCTGCTTGTGCCTGCGTTGGGTCATCTCGACAGCTATCCCTGGGTGCGGGACACCAGCGTCGACGTGGGCGGCCCGTCCGGCACGGCGACGCAGGTGCTCGGCGGCTGGCTGCTGTCCAGCGACACCGGCTGCGTTCTGCTGGCGCTTAACGGTCTCGTCCCGGCCTTCCTCGAAACCGGACGCGACGACCTACGTGACCTCATCCGCCAGTTGCCGACGAAGCTGGCTGCGCTCGATCTGGTGGGGCAGCGGGTGCAGCTCCACGCCTCGCTCGCGGCCGCCCGCTGCTTGGCCGACTACGCCGAAGCGACCGGTGACGACGACGCCCGCCGCGTGGCGGCATCCGTCTATGACACCTACGCCCAGTCCGGGCGGACGCTCAACTACGCCACCTGGAACTGGTTCGGCCGCCCCGACACCTGGACGGAGCCCTGTGCCATCGTCGATTCGCTCGGCCTGGCCAGCACTTTGGCGCGGCTCACCGGTGAGGACCGCTACCGCGCCGACGCCGTCCACATCGCCTACTGGGGCCTCAACTTCGCGCACCGGCGGGACGGCAGTTTCGGCCTCGACTCGGTGGCCACACCCGAGGCGCCGGTTCTTCGCCCGATCACCTGGGACGCCCACTGGTGTTGCACCATGCGTGGGGCGATCGGCCTGCTGGAAGCCCGCGAGACGGGCGTCTGGCCTGCCGCCGACGTTCCTCACCTGGGGCCGCTGCCCGAGATCGCGGGCAGCTTCGGCCCCGACGACGAGCCGTACGTCGATCTGTCCTGCCCCTAGAGAAAGTGCCGATCATGCGGGCGCGTCAACTTCTTGGCTGTTCAACCGAACGTGGCAGTTCTCCCGCTTTCGCCTGCGCCAGCTCGTTGGGGTCTGTGTCGGCCCGAATGGTCGTCGGTGCTCCGACCGCGCGTTCCCTTTTCCGCCCCGTCACCGTGACACTCTGCCCAGTCGCCGATCCGTTACCCATCGGATTGGTTGATCGTCGAGCCTCACGTCGTGAGGTGGGTCACAACAGATAGAAAGGGAGTGTGAGATGAACATACGACGTGTGTTGGCGACAGCCGGCGCAGCAGTGGTGCTGAGCTCTGTCGCCGTGTTCCTGCCACCGTCGGCGAACGCCGCGCCCGCCGCGGTGGACGAGACTCCTTCCGTGGGCATCTGGTACGCCACCTGGTACCAGAAACTGCCGAACGTGGATGGTGTTTGGATCGACCATTTCGGCGCCGGAGCTGAGAACCAGTTCCTGGCCGACGTCAACGGCGACGGGCGCGACGACGCCGTCACCTTCGACCGTGAGACGGGCAAGTGGACGGTCGCCACGCTGAACGGCCAGATCTTCGGTGCGCCGAGCGTCTGGCTGGACGGCCACGGCGCCGGCTCCGACTCGCAGTACATGGCGGACGTCAACGGGGACGGTCGGGACGACGCGATCATCTTCTTCAACTCACCCGTGACGGGGGTCGGCGGTGAGTGGTACGTCGCGCTGTCGACCGGCTCGTCGTTCACCAACATGGGGCGGTGGATGGAAGGGGCGGGCGTCGGCACTCTCTCCCGTGATCTCGCCGACGTCAACGGTGACGGCAAGGCCGATATCTGCGTGTTCGGCACGGGCAATGGCCGTGACGGCGCGTGGAACTGCGCTCTCTCGACCGGCAGCGCCTTCGGCCCGAGCCAGCCCACCTGGGGCACGTTCGGGGCCGACGACCTCTACAGCCTGGGCTACATGCTGGGCGACATGAATGCCGACGGCAAGGCGGACGCGGTCTTCTACGACAAGGCACGCGGCTCGATCTGGCAGATGCTCTCCACTGGCTCCAGCTTCACCGGTGGCACCTCGAACCCGTTGGCCACGGGCTCCGTCCCCGCCGGGGCCGAGCGTTACTGGGTGGACGACGGCAATGGTGACGGCTACGGCGACGTCTTCTTGTGGGAGGCGACCGACGGCGTCCTGACGACCGTCGAGTACAACCGGGCGTGGGACCGGCTGGCCGACGTGTCGACGCTGCGGACCGGCTACGCCGACATGAGCACGCCCATCCTCACCGGCGACGTCATCGACGACAAGTACGGCTGGAAGTCGGTCGTCGCCGTCATGCCGGCGGACGGCGGTTCCTGGCTCGTCCAGCGTCTCGCGACCGCGACGACGAACGTCAACACCTGGGCCGGTTTCGGCGTGGGTGGGGCGATCAACTACGTGCCCATGCAGACCCAGGACGGCCAACCGACCAACACCTTCGCTCAATACGACTCGGGCGATCCGGCGGTGCTCGCCGAGCATCTGACGATGTTCGAGCAGGCCGAGATCGACTGGCTGCTCATGGACGAGACGAACAACCTCAACGTCGACCACGGCGAGATTCTTAACCGGGCCCGTGACGCGGCCGTCGCCCTGTCGGAGCGCAACGAGACGGCTGAGCACAAGATTCGCTACGCCTTCGCCGTCGGCGGCATCCAGTTCTCCGGTGACCCGGCGGTGCTCGAAGCCGAGGCGAAGCAGACCTGGCAGGAGTTCGCCAACGATCCGGAGATCGGCGGCGACAACTACTACATGCTCGACGGCAAGCCGTTGCTGGTGGTGTTCTGCGGCGGCGCCCAGTTCGACGCCTGGCAGGCCTACGGTGACCATCAGTGGACGGACCACTTCACCGTCCGGCACTCCTCCGGCGACGGCGGCCAGACGGGCTTCTATGGCTGGAACCTGCCGCAGAGCGGCACCACCGGCAACGACGAGGCGATGGGCGTCATGCCCGGCTGGAACAACCACATCGACCCGAACGTTTACCCGCCGGTGCTGCGCCACGAGGGCCGCTACTACGCCGAGAACTGCTGGGAGAAGATCTTGGCGATGTCGGACAAGCCGCGTCAGGTCGTCATCAACTCGTTCAACGAATTCGCGGAAGACACGGGCGTGGAACCAGTCGACAGCAGCGCCTACGCCGCCAACCGCGACTACGCCCAGGGCTATTCGCTGCGAGAGCCCTGGTACAACTCGGCCGGTCAACTCGACCCGACGATGTACTGGGACATGACCGTCGACTACATCCACCAACTCAAGCACCCGAACGGCGTGTGAGCGTTGGACTGACGGTCACGTGATGTGGGTGTGCCCCCGGTGAGCGCCGGGGGCACACACCATTCGTCAGACAGTCTCGCCGCGTGCCGTCGCTTTCGGAGAGCAGCACGGCACCTCTGTTGTGGGCTCGGGCGAGCGCCATCGGGCATGTGATGTCGTCGCGTAAGATTGATGCATGCGCACCACTTTGGATATTGATGATCGGGTGATGGAGTTCGCTCGGGCCAAGGCCCACCGCGACAACACGAGTCTGGGACGGGCGGTCTCTGACCTGGCGTTCCTCGGTGTTGAGGCGAGCAGGGTCACCGGCGTCGGGCATGGTCTGGTGAAGCAGGCGGGTGGACTGGTCACGCTGGTCCCGGGGATCGGGCGGTCACTCACCGATGAACAGGTGGCCGAAGCTCTCGAAAGAGACGAGCTGCGGGAAGCTGGCCTTGATGCTTGATCTTCCCGACGTGAACGTGCTCGTGGCGCTGGTGCTGCCAGACCATGTTCATCATGATCGCGCCCAAGCGTGGTGGGCCTCGGTCGAGCATTGTGCGACAACGCCGACGACAGAGATGGGTTTGGTGCGTCTGCTGTTGCAGCCCGCGGTGGTGGGTGCGGTCGTGAGCTTTGACGCTGCGATGACGGTTCTTCAGTCGGTGGTGAGTGATCCTCGGAGCACTTTTCTGGCTGACGACGTGCCGGTGCTGAGCATGGCGGACCTGCCCGTGGTGGGTTCGAAGCAGGTCACCGACATGCACTTGGTCACCTTGGCGCAGAAGCATCGTGCTCACTTGGTGACCCTCGATGCCAAGCTTGCCTCAAGCCTGAGCGAGCCCGCCAGACAGACCGTCGCGCTGATCTAGCGGCCAGTCGCTCAACAGCCGATGGAAACGAGTTGGCTGTTGGCGAAGCAGACAGCCTGAAGGCGACGCGTCTCTAGAGTCGTTCGCAAGCGGTATCGAGATCAGCACTGAGGGCCGCCAGCCGTTCGGCAATTTCCAAGTAGCTCCGCTGGTCACCGCCGCACCCGCTTTGGCAACATCTGATCGGCGCGGGCACGTCCCAGATCGGTTTCGTAAGGATCAGTGGCATCGACGATGCGGTCGAGCTGGCCGAGTGCTCTGGCGACAGACAAGAACGCGGCCAGGCTCGCGCCGCCGTCACCGTGCTCGATGCGGGCGAGTGTGCCACGGGCGATGCCGGCACGGTCGGCCACCTGATCGGCTGTCAGGTTGAGCAGCTTGCGCCAGATTGTCAGGTTGTCGCCGATGGACGCCGCAGCCTCCATCGCCGCGCGACTCGTCGGACGCGATGCCATACCAACCTCCTAACAAGCATGATCATAGCGAAAATCTGCGATAAAGAGCAGAATAGTGAACGTTACATTACTTGGAACTGACAATAGAGCGGGTAACTGGCCTTGACGCCTCATAGGCCCGCGCCAGTTGGACTGCTCGTCAGTCGTCGTAGTGGAAGCGTGCCTGGACGATGACGAGGTTGTCATAGTCGTCGAGGTAGTAGACGAGGCGGTGTTCGTCAGTGATGCGGCGCGACCAAGCTTTGCTCGCGCCATACTTCAGGGGTTCGGGTTTGCCGATGCCTTCGAAGGGTGTGCGGAGGGCGTCGTCGATGAGCCGGTTGATCCGTTTGAGTATGGCGCGGTCGGCGGTTTGCCAATGGACGTAGTCCGCCCAGCCGCGCGACGTCCAGGCGAGGTTCACGAACGATCCAGGTCGTGGTGCTCGATCCGCCCGTCACGGGCGTCGTCCAGCGAAGCGGTGAGTTGGTCGGCGTTGGCCTTGGTTGAGAAGAGATAGCGCGTGGTCAGGAGCGCGTCGTACTCGTCTTCGGCCATGAGGACGCCGTTGCCGGCTTTGGAGGTGATGCGGATCACGTCGCGATCCGTGTTGACGCGATCCAGAAGCGGATACAGCTCTTGGCGCGCCTTGCTTGCCGTCATGGTCGTCATGATGAGACCTCCTTGAGTCGTACGAAAAATGGTACCATGCGGGGAGGCGGTAATGCTATTCCTCAAAGTGCGACGACTGTGCTGAGAGATCTAGAATCAACACGTCACAAGAACCACCAAGGAGGTGGGCGATGAGCAAGCTGGGCAACAGGAGTGCTTCGACGTCCACAACCTGTGGCCCTGTCGCGCGTCTGCTCACGCGGCTTTAATAGAGACAGTCATAACTCGTTTCTGATCCAAGGCCGGCATCAATCTGCTGCCTTGGGCTTCACATGTTTCACATCGAATTTGATTGCTGTCCTCATGTCTGCTTCTGAACGCCATGCTTACGTCCGTGCGTTATCACACCCACGGGCGCTTACGACATTCTTGACGTCGTTGATCGGCCGCGGGGCCTACGCGCTCGTGCTCCTGCCTGTTTTCTTCGCCGCCGACCAGGCTGGCTCTTCGGTGGCGATCTCGGGCATAGCTGTTGGGGTCTACGGTGCCGGGGCGAGCTTCTTGGCGCCCGCCCGCGCCTGGCTCATTGGTCGTTATGGTGCACGGCCAATCCTCACCGCCCTCGTCGTGGTTTTCAGCGGCGTCCTCGTGTTGCTTGCCGCGTGCAGCCTCGCTGCCGCACCCGCCTGGACGATTGTCCTGGCCGCGGGACTCGCTGGCATGGTGGCGCCGCCGCTTGGCCCGACGATGCGTGTCGCGTGGGGGCGGCTCGTGACTGGCGAAACTGAACGCAAGGCGGCACTGAGCCTCGACGCCACCGTTGAAGAGCTGCTCTATCTTCTTGGCCCGGCGATCGCTGGTCTTCTGCTTGTGCCGTTAGCCCCCGGTTACGCCTTCTAGTACCCGCCGCGCTGGCTGCCGTCGGTGGGCTGCTGTTCGCCAACAGCAGCGAGATACGGCTGATGCCAGCTCAGCGGTCAGAAAAAGCCGTGCCCGCACAGGGCCAGCCGCTCATCTTGCGACCAACCTTCGTCGCGTTGATCATTCCGGCGCTCATCGCCGGAAGCCTCTCTGGCTTTGTCGACGTCGCTATTCCGGCGATGGAGACGGGGCTGGGCGGATCGGCCGTCGTCGGCCTCGCCTTGGGGCTCTTCGCTGCCGGAAGTGCGCTTGGTGGCCTGCTGTACGGAGGGTTGAAACTGCCTGGCTCGCTTGTGCGGCAACTCCTGTCGATGACGGCTGTGCTCGTTGTCCTGGTGTTGTGCGTCGCCTCCGTCCAGAACAGTGTGGCGTTGATGATCATCCTCGTCGCAGCGGGTCTTTTCTTCTCACCGGTGATGGTCGTGGCCTATATCGCCGCACCGGCGGCGGCCGGTGTCAGCCAGCAGAACGCGGCGACGACCTGGGTCAATACGGGCTACAACCTGGGCTCGGCCATCGCCAGCGCGCTTGCTGGCGTTCTGATCCAACACGCAGGCGTGCCGACGAGCGTGCTCTCCGTCTGTGCCGGTGCCCTACTTCTCCTCTTGGCAAGTGGGCTGATCGCTCGGTTCAACGGCTCGTCATCGTAGGGGAAGTGCGCTTGACTGACGAGGTTGTCATTGTCATCCTCGTCGAGGTAGTGGGCGAAGGAATCCTGGCCGATCAGTTCACCTCGCTGCTTGTACAGGCAGGGTGCCCCCTCCGGCCGTTCTGCATGCGGAAGGAAGAAAGGAAGATCAGCCAACCCAGAAGAGCTGATTATCGTTTGTGGACCTCGCGACGGTGGCCTGCTCGCACGGCGGAGATGAAGAGTCCGTCGTCGAACACGTCATAGGTCACTCTGTCGTTCCCAACGCGAATGCGCCAAGTCGTCTGTTCGCCGACAAGCGTTTGATCCGTCAGCGAGTAGGCGAGGCCGCCCAACGACAGGCGGCATCGCGACTCATGCTGTTATCGTGTTTTCGCGATATGTCATGATATCGTTATATTCCGATATTGATGGAGGCGGGAGATGACTCGCTTCAGCGCTCGTTTGCAGACGCCGGCTGCGGTTGGTCTGGCAGTCCAGCAGGCGCGGCTGGCGAAGGGGCTGTCGCAGAAGGAGCTAGCGGGCGAGCTGGGCATCCCGCAGAGTACTGTCAGCGAGATTGAGGGCGGCAAGTCGACCATTTATCTGCGGCGCCTTCTGGAGATTGCCCGCGTCACAGGTATCGAGCTCACCGCTAGCTGGGAGGATGATCATGCGGCTGGCAGTTGAACTCCATGGCACCCTGATTGGCACGCTTGACGGTGATTCCCGCACGTTCGACTTCGCCGCCAGCGAGGCCGGCATCGAGCGATTCGGCGTCAACAGCGTGGCGCTCTCGGTCACCGTCCCACTCGTGCCGGGGCAACGCCCGGATCAGGCGGGTCGACGGCGCAACTGGTTCCGCGAACTGTTGCCCGAGGGGGCCCAGTACGACTGCCTCCTGAGCCGGGGCGGTCTCGTGCCGGGAGACACGCTGGCTTTTCTGGCGCGATATGGCCGCGACGTCGCAGGTGCGCTCCAAGTATGGGATCTTGACGATCCGACGGAGCCACGAGTGCCGTCGTGTAGGGAGCTATCGGCGTCCGACATTCGGAAACTGATGGAGGACCCCGTCGGTTATCCGTTGGGAAATGATGCTGACAGTGGAAAGTCCTCTCTTTCGGGGGTCCAGCCCAAGATCGTTCTCGCGCGTACCTCTAGCGGGTGGGCGCAGGCGTTGGGGGGATTCCCTAGCACTCACATACTCAAGCCTTGCCTTGAGGGCAGGCAAGCCACCGTCATCTTTGATGAGGAGTACGGCTCGCGCATCGCGCGGCGCATGGGGTTGTCGAGTTTTGCGACATGGGTCGAGGAGTTCGATGGTCTGCCAGCGATCGTCATCGAACGTTATGACCGTCACCAGGGTGAACGCGTCCACCAGGAAGACTTCAATCAAGTGCTCGGCGCCAGTGGCAACCAGAAGTATCAGGAATATGGCGGAGTCGTCAGTTTCCGGCGTGTTGCGGCTGCGGTGAGGAAACACTGTCCTGAAGCAGAGTTGCGCCGTTTGGCGCGCCTGCTCGTCGTTGCTGTCGGGGTGGGAAACCTTGATCTGCACACGAAGAACCTCAGCCTTGTGCACCCGCTTGACGGAGAGGTGGCGCTGGCCCCGGCCTACGACGTGGTGCCTCAAGCGCACATGCCAAACGATCAGAAACTCGCCCTGGCTGTCAACAAGAAATACCGTCACAGTGACCTCGCGCGCGCCGACCTTGAGGCTGAACTCTCGGCTTGGGGTTTGCGCCGCACGTCGGAGCTGGTCGATGAGGCTCTCCTGGAATTGCGCGAGGTTGTCGGTGAGGAAACTCCTCTTCCGGGGGCTTTCTCCGGCTTGCAAGCGGACATTGGTGGGTTCGTGGACAACCTTTGTCGTGGGCGCGCGGTCGGCGTCTCTCACAGCCGCTGACGCCGCGTGGGTCACGTCCAATCGCCGATAAAGTCATCAGCGAGTGAACGAAAGGTGTGTGCCATGGACATGCGTCGTGCGGAGCGTCAGGTGCTGGCGTTGGCGGATATCTCGGGCATCTTGAGTCGGTGCGAGGTGGGCCATCTCGGGCTCGTCGACGCCGAGGGCCCCTACGTGGTGCCGTTGAGCTTCGTCCACGTCGTGCGTGACGGGCGGATCGTCGTCTACACGCATGGGGCGGGTGAAGGGCGCAAGATCAAGGCCGTGACGACGGGCGGGCGCCTCTGCTTCGAGGCCGACCGGCGCGTCGCCACGGTGTCGGGGCCGCAGGTGTGCAAGCTCACGGCCACCTATGAGTCGGTGATCGGGCAGGGGACCGGTCGGATCGTCACCGACCCGACTGAAGCGCGCGAGGCCATGCGGCTCATGGTCGAGAAGTACGCGCCAGGGCGCGGCGATGAGCTGCCGGACGGGCCGCCGCCACACGTCACCATGCTGGCCTTTGACTTGGACGAAGCGACCGGTAAGAGCTACCTCGAATGACCTGCGCCTCCTCACGCGGTCAGCGCAGCCAGGGGCACCACGTGGACGCCGGAGTCGAGGGTGTAAGCGTATTCGGTGCCGGTGATGATGGCGAGGAAGCGTGGTTGGCCTGTCTTGTCGGTATCGACCCGCTCGTCTCTTAGTTTGATGAGGTTGGCTTCGGCTTTTGGTATCTCGGATGAGCCGAGTTTGATTTCGGCGGCTGCCCACGACCAATCGGCGAATTCGATGATGGCATCGACCTCCAGGCCGGTGTTGTCGCGGTAGTGGTAGACGGTTCCGTCGACGGCTGCCGCGTAGACGCGTAGGTCCCGGATGGCCATGGCCTCGAAGACCTGTCCGAAGTAGTCCGGGTTGCGACCAAGGCGGTCGGCGCTGATGCCGAGAGCAGCGAGCGCGAGCGCCGGGTCGGCCAGATGAATACGGGGGCCGGTGCGCAGGCGGGAACGGGAACGAAGGCTGACGCTCCAGGCCGGCAGTTCCTCATAGGCAAAAACGGCGGTCAGCGCGTCCACGTAGTCCCGGATAGTCCCGGCGTCGATCGGTTTTCCGTCCGCGCCAACGTCCGCAGCCAGGTTGCTTGGTTTCGCTTCGGTGGCGATGGTGCGGGCCAGGGACGCCAGCAGCCTTCGGATGCGGGTGGGCTCGTGTCGCACGCCGGTGGCCGCCGGGATGTCGAGCTGGGCCAGGTCGTCGAGGTAGGACCTGTTGAACCGCGCCGCTGCCACCGGGGTGGCCGAGACGAGCGCCGGCCAACCTCCCCGGACCGCCTCGACGGCTAACTCGGCATAGGTCAAGGCACCATGGCCGGACACCTGGTCAACACCCGCCTCGAGCTGGGCGAACGAGACATCGCCACTGGAGTGGTCGCTTTCAGCTAATGCCATCGGGCGCATTCGCAGTCGGGCGATGCGTCCGGCGCCGGTGTGCCGAGTTTTGTCGTACTGCGGGGTGGACGAGCCGGAGATGATGAACTGGCCGGGACGCTGGCGGCGGTCGATCTCGTGTCTGATGGTGTTCCACATGGTCGGCGCCAACTGCCATTCGTCGATGAGGCGAGGGGTGGCCCCTTGAAGAAGGTCGCCTGGGTTCAACTCTGACAGTCTGATCAACTCGGGTGACTCGTCAAAGCGGATGCTGCTCGTGGCGTGACGTATACCAGTGGCGGTCTTGCCACAGGCGCGCGGGCCTTCGATGAGTACGCCGCCCATCGCGGTCAGATACTCAGAAAGCTGGTGGTCCACAACACGTGGCAGGTAGTCCATGCCATGAGCGTACCCGGTTTCGCAACGATTTCGTACCGCGTTTCGCAACGGATCTGTACCGCGTTTCGCAACTACTTCGCACCTGGTTATGCAACAGGGCGTGAGGGGACGAACGGGCAGCGCTGCTCGCCAGACTGGCGGACGGCGCAGCGGAACGGATGGGCAGCCGCCCGTGTGGCCTCCGTGATCGCCGTGCCGGCCGACCTGGTTTCGCCACATGACCGCTCGCGTACTGGACGACGGGGTGAGCCCGCCGGACCTGCCTAGCGGGTCGGCTCAGCCCAGCACCTGGACCTCGGCGATGCCGCCCTGGTAGTAGCTGTCTTTGGGCGGCAGCTTCGTCAGGTAGACCAGCAGGTAGCGGGTGGTCACCGGGGCGTCGGGCGTGAGAGTGGCGGTTTGGCCGACGTCTTTGGCACTGGCGACGACCGTCCAGTCGTCGGCGGTCTCCATGGACGGCTCGTCGGCTGTCGGCATGCGCAATTCGACGGAACTGCCGTCACCGACGAGATCGACTTCGACAGACGAGACGCTGACGGGCTCACCCAAGTCGAGCACGAGTCCGGTGCCGGGCTTCAGCCCGGCGTACGTTGGCTTCGAACGGTACTGTTCCGTTCGCCAGGCGGTGGACGTCTTGCCGTCGATCGCGAGGGGCGCGTCCTTCGCCGACTCGGAGCCGTCACCACCGTCGGCCTTCGGGTCGAAGTCCTCGGCCGACGCCACCGTGATCAGCGCGGCCGCCGAGGGCGTGTCGGTGGGGATCGGCGTCGCCGACGGCACGCTGAACGGCGTGTTGGCGACGAGCGCGCTCGCCACGGTGGCGCCAAAGATGAGCAATGCGCCGATGCTCACCACCAGCGGGGTGAGCCAGCGGGGACGGCTTGGGGCGTCGTCTGCTCTCCGCTCGTCTGCCGGCGGCGGCACCGGTGTGAAAATGTCGGAACGTTCGAGCGCCGCGGCTACGAAGCCCTCGTCGGCGTCGTCGCTCTCCGCGCCGGTGAGGTCTGTGGCAGCCTCTGGAAAGTCGCGTGCGGCGGGCGAGCCCGCCTCGTGGAAAGCGTCCGGACGCACCGGCGCCGACACGGACAGCATGGTGACGGGCAGCGCCGGCGCGGGTGGGGCGTCGACAGGCGTGACACTAGTGCCGCCCGACGCGTCGGTCCGCGGCGGGCGGAGAGCGGGCGCGCCGTAGTTGATGGCGTCGTCGCTGGCGGACGCGTGCAGCCGTTCTTGAAGGTCAGGCGCCGCCGACACGGGCCCGAGAACGAGTGACAGCGCGGCCTCGATGCTGTGAGCCGAGCGCAACCGCGTCGCACCGCCGCGCGGAGCCGGCGACAGGATGCGATCGATGATCGTGTCCATGGCTGGGCCGAGGCCGTCGTCGGGGGGAAGCTCGTCGGCCCATGCTCGGCTGGCCGTGAGGCATGCTCGCAGCAGGTCGCCGAGGGCGTCCACGTCGCGAGTCTCGTCCTGGCTGGACGGGGTGAGCCCGTCGAAACCCAGATTGACGAGCAGGCCGGTGAGCTTGATGTTGCCGTTCGATGTGATGAGCACGGTCGTCGGGCTGAGGTGACCGTGGTAGAGCCCCTGAGCATGCAGGCCGGCCACTGTGTCAGCCACCTCACGCACCACCCAAGCGGCCTCATCGTTGGTGAGCGGCCCCGACGCCAGCATGTTCGCGAGCGTCTGCCCAGCGGCGTACTCATAGATGAGATAGGCGCCCGCGCCAGGTTCGGGGGGCACGATGTCGAGCACGCGCAAGACGCGGGCGTCGGTCGCGGCGGCCGCCCGCCGGGCCAGCCCGATGACGTGGGCGGCGCCCGGATCGTCGGCTCCGAGCAGATGGACGAGCACAGGGCGTTCCAACACGTCGTCGAACGCCCGCCACGTTTGCGTCGTGCCGCGTTGCGCCAACTGCTCGTCGAGACGGTAGCGGTTGCCGAGCATCTGACCGATCCGCGGGTCGTCCGTCACGTGTGGGATTGGCTGAGTCGGCTCAGGGTACGTGAGCGGTTCGAGGGGCTGGTCGACGGGGATGAAGATGCCGCGGCCGTCGGGGTCGGTGTTTTCCTGCTCGGCCGGCACGTCGCCGAGATCGTCCTCCCCGGAGGCGGTGGGAGCTTGGCCGCCGAGAGTGTCCGGAACCGTGATCTCTTCCACGATGTCACCGGCTTCGGCCGCGTCCATGGCGTCAACCACGTTGCCGGCGGGTTGGACGGCCGCCGCGTGGATGATGGTGGTGTCGTCGTCGGTGGGACGCCGGTGCTGCAGAAGGCCGATCAACTCGCTGGCCTCCGGTACGCGCATGCGCTTGGCGACGAAGAAATACACCACGACGGCGACCACAGCGGCCACCACGATCGACACGGCCAGGACCGCCGTGCCGCCGAGCCCGCCGACGAAGTGGACGATGAGCCAGGCGATGGCGACAGCCGGCAGCGTGGCGATCGTGACGCGCACGAGATGCGCGCCGATGGGGGCGCCGGCGAGCGCGGGCAGTCGCTTGTGCAGCATGGCATAGGTCACGAACACACCCACCAGGTAGGCGATCGAGTATGCCGCCGCCAGCCAGGCGGCCACCGTCGTCGGGTTCGACAGCAGCAAGACGAAGACGGTCGCCAAGCCCGCGTTCGCGACGGAGATGACGATCTGCATGAAGAAGGTCGTGCGGGTGTCGTTCAGCGAATAGAAACCACGGAGGAACAGGTACTGGATCGTGTACGGCACCAGCCCGAGGGCGAACGCCGCGAGCGCCCACGCGATGACGTGGTAGTCGCCCGAACCGCTGCCGTTGCCGTAGATGAGCTTCGCGAACGGATCGGAGAGCACGAGGTAGGCGACGGCGGCCGGGACGATGAGCGTCGTCGCCAGGCGAATCGCGCGGGTCGTCTCCGCAGCGACGCCGTTGAGGTCGCCGCCTGCGGCAAGCCGACTGGCCGCAGGCAAAATCGCGGTGGCGAGCGACACGGTGAGCAGCGAGTGCGGCAGGATCCAGATGAGTTGGGCCTGGCTGTAGGCGTTGAGCCCGCCCACTGCTTGGCCACCGGCACGGGCGGCGGCCGTCGAGGCCAGTTGGCTGATCACGAGCTGGGTGAGGGACGTGAGCACCACCACGCCGACCATCCACTTCGCGACGTGAAAGGTCTGACCGAGCCCCGTTCCCCGCAGGTCGAAGCGCGGGTGGAAACGGAAGCCCACTTTGCGCAGGTACGGCACGAGGATGGCGGTCTGGATCGCGATGCCGAGGGTCGAGCCGACGCCGAGCCACCACACCTGCTGCTCGTTGAAGGACGCGTTGTTCGCGGCGTTCGCGCCCCACAAGGCTAGGTAGCTGCCGAGCATCGCGATGGAGACGACGTTGTTGGCGATCGGCGCCCACATCATCGGGCCGAAACGGTCGCGCGCGTTCAGTACTTGGCCGATGAGGAAGAACAGGCCGTAGAAGAAAATCTGCGGCATGGTGATGTAGCTCATGAGCACGAGCGACTGCCACTGCGACGCCATGGCCGGGCTGTGCCACACCGGGTTGACGTACACGCTCATGACGAGGGGAGCGCCGATTGTGAGCAAGACGGTGAGCACGCCGAGCACCATGAGAAACCCGGTCATGATGCGGTCGACGAAGGCCTGGCCGCCGTCCTTGTCGTGCTGGATGGCGCGGACGATCTGTGGCACCAGCACGGAGTTCAAGGTGCCGCCGGCGAGCAGCAGATACAGCGAGTTGGGTACCATCTGCGCGAAGTTGAACACCTCGACGCGTTGGGTCGCGTTGCCGAGCACGATGGCGATCATGATCGCGCGCACGAAGCCGAGCACGCGACTGACCGCAGTGCCGGAAGCCATGATCGCGGTGGCGTTGAGAAGACGCCGGCTGTCACTCATGCTTGCCCTCCGTGGATGGATGATGCTCGGGCACGACGCGGCTGGGCCTTTGCGACGCTTGGCAGTGGCTGGGCGGACGGCGCGTCCTTGATCGTGTGCCGGGGGGCGCCGTGGGCCACCTGGTGGATGCGGAAGATGGTCAGGCCGATGAGCAGGCCGCCGGACGCGATCACGATGATCCACGCGATGAAGCCGAGGTTGGTGATCTCGACGGTGACGGACGTCGCCGGGGTGAGTTCCAGCCCGCTGGGGGTGGTGGCCTGCACGCGGGCCACGTCGACGCCGTTCGAGGTGGCTTCCGGGCCCATGCTGAGGGTTTGGCTGACGCCCGGCTGCACTTCCACGACATCGCTGTCGGGGATGGTTAGGCGCGTCTCGTCGTCGGTCGTCACGATGACTTTCACCATCACCGGCACGTCCAATGTGTTCGTGACCGTGATGGGGAACTCGTTGTGGCGGGACGACATGATGACGCGGGGGCTGACGTTCAGCGAGATGCCGCGCTTGAGGGCGCGAGCGTCCGCGTAGGACATGAGTGTCGACCGGTAGGTGGTGCGGGCGCCGGCGTAGCCGATCCAGGCGGTCGAGGCGAGCCGGCTCGTCGTCGGGTTCTCTTGCCCCTTCAAGAGCGCCCCGGGGACGGCGTCGTCGTAGAGCGTCAGGTCACTCGCGGCGCTGCTGACATCGGTCTGCTGCGCCGCCGAGAGTGTGGCCGGCTCCGCCGCCTTGGCATAGGAGGTCTTCTTCCCGACGGGCGGCTGTCTCAGCACGTCTCCGAGTGGCACTTGGTGCGTCCAGGCGGTGGTCGCGGCCTTGTCGAGAGCGAGATCGTTCGTGGTGCTGAGCAGCCGGATCTGCCCGCCGTCGAGCAGAGCTTCGGAGAGGGAGTTCTGGACATCGACGGAGTCGGTGGTCTGGGCGGAGAACATCGTAGCGGACACCACGGCGACACCGTGCGGCCCCGGGGTGACGAGCCCAGGCGACGTGACGGTCGTCGCCATGATCGCGGACGGTTTGGCGAGGGCCGCCGCGTCGGCGAGTGACGCGTTCACCACGCCGCCGGCCGGCAGCACCACCAGGGGCAAGTCCGTGGCGAGGCCCGCCAGTTTGCCGGCGGCGATCGCTCGGTTCACCACGTTCGGGGTGTTGACGGACAGGTCGGGGTTGGCGAAGAGCGTGCGTGCGCCGCCCGCCTTGGGGAGACGTTGGAAGCGGGTGAGCCAGTCGCGCGCGATGTCCTGGTTCGCTCCCGTCACGTCGCCTCGACCGGTGTGAACGTTGTAGCCATCGGCCTGGTCGGCCACCTCGTCGAGCAGCGCCGGGTCGATGAGGTAGCTCAGCCCGTCCTCTTCGGCGGCTGTCAGCAGGTCGCCGAGGCGTCCGCGCAGCTCGGCGCCGAGGGAATCGTTGGCGAACAGGTTGTCGCTGATCTTCGTCGGCTGGCTGCTGAGCACGACGACAGATGTGACTGGCACGGGCTGATCGCCTGGCAGAGGCACGTTCGCGCGCGCCTCGCCGATGGTGACGTACCTGCTCGACGCGTCGGGGGTGCCGATCACGCGGAGGCCCACCAGGTAGGCCGCGTCGCTGGTGAGGAAGCCGAGGTCGGCGAGCGTGGCGCGCATCGTGAGCGTGTAGGAGGCGCCGGGTGGGAAAGGCGTCGTGGAGTTGGTGATGAGTTTGTAGTGCTCGGGTGTCCAGGCGAGGCCCGTGCCCCAGTCGGACGTGCTGGTGAACGCGTCCGCGTCCAGCGGCGGGGGAAGTGTGGCTGGGTCGGTGATGGGCACACGCGACCGCCATAGCAGCGCTTGCACTCCGAACGCGTCCGTCGTGCCGGTGTTGGTGATGGTCGCGTCGAGCGTGACCTCGTCCGTGGGCTTCGTGCCGCTCAGTGTGATCGAGGTGAGGGCGACGTCCACATGCGTGGCGTCAGCGGCGTGGGCCGGCGTCGGAAGGGCCGCCAGCACGCAGCAGACCGCGAGACAGGCAGCGGCTAGCCAGCGCGCCATCCGTCTCTTCGCCCATGCCACTGTCCCATCGTACGGTGAGAGCGCGGCGTAGCGGAGCCAGCGTGCGAGACGCCCGAATGGTGTCGGGACATCCGGCTGACGGTGTTGTCAAAGGAGGCCGTGTTTTAGCGCTCACCCGGTAAGATGCTGCCTCGTGTCCGAATTGCCAGCCGCCCAACGCCAACGACTGGACGACGTGCGCCGTGTCACGCCGAAAGTCGCGCGGCTCGCGGCCCTTTTCGCGCAGGCGGGGTTCGAGTTCTACCTCGTCGGCGGCTCGGTGCGTGACGCGCTGATGGGGCGTCTCGGCAACGATCTCGACTTCACCACGTCCGCCCGCCCGGACGACATCGAACGATTGCTGCGTCAGGTGACCCATCAGACATGGGACGTCGGCCGCGCGTTCGGCACCATCGCCGGCCGGGTGGACGAGGACGACGGGACGTCCATGCAGGTGGAGATCACGACGTTCCGCGCGGACGCCTACGTCTCAGATTCGCGCAAGCCCGAGGTTGTCTTCGGCGACCATCTGGGCGGCGACCTCATCCGTCGCGACTTCACGGTGAACGCGATGGCGGTCTCGATGGTCCCCGGCGACGAGGCGGGCGGGCTCATCGATCCTTTCGGCGGGCTGACCGATCTCGACTCGCGCGTCATCCGCACCCCGGCGGCGCCCGAGCTGTCGTTCTCGGACGACCCGTTGCGCATGATGCGGGCGGCCCGCTTCGTCTCGCAGTTGGGTTTCCAACCGGAGCCGGACGTGGTGCGCGCGATGACGCAGATGGCGTCGCGGCTGGAGCTCGTCTCCGCCGAACGCATCCGCCACGAGCTGGTGAAGCTGCTGCTCGGCGAGCATCCCCGCGAGGGGCTCAACCTGCTCGTCGAGACGGGCATCGCCGGCATCGTGCTGCCCGAACTGCCGGCGCTGCGCATGGAACGCGACGAGCACAACCGTCACAAGGACGTCTACGAGCACACGCTAACCGTGCTCGAACAGTCGATCGCTCTGGAAAAGCAGCGTGGGCATGAGCCGGACATCGTCGGCCGGCTCGCCGCATTGCTGCACGACATCGGCAAGCCCGCCACCAGGCGGTTCGAGCCTGGCGGCAAGGTGAGCTTCCACCACCACGACGTGGTCGGCGCGAAGCTCGCCACCAAGCGGATGCGGGCGCTGCATTTTTCGTCCGACGAGACGAAGGCCGTCGCCAAGCTCATCGAGCTGCACCTGCGGTTCCACGGGTACGGCGAGCAGAACTGGACGGACGCGGCGGTGCGCCGCTACGTCCGCGACGCCGGTGACCAGCTCGAACGGCTGCACATCCTCACCCGTTCGGACTGCACGACGCGCAACGCCGCGAAGGCGAACAAGTTGCGCACAGCCTACGAGCAGCTCGAATGGCGCATCGACGAGCTGGCCGCGCAAGAGGAACTCGACGCGATGCGTCCTGACCTCAACGGTGATCAGATCATGGAGACGCTTGGCATCGGTCCCGGACGGGAGGTCGGCCAAGCCTACAAATTCCTGCTCGACCGCCGCATCGAGAACGGGCCGATGGACGAAGACGAGGCCAAGCGCGAGCTGATCGCCTGGTGGCAGGAGAGGCAAGGAAGAAACTGATGACTGCTTTGATTGGTCGGCCCCAGGCAGTCGTGTTCGACTGCGACGGCCTCTTGGTCGATTCCGAGCCTTGGTGGGAACAGGCCGAAATGGACATGTTCGCCCGCCGCGGCCTCGTGCTGACCCCCGAACAGCGGGCGCCGCTCATGGGGATGAGCGGCTGGGAGGTGTCCGAGCAGTTGACGGAGGTCTTCCACGAGCCAGGGCAGGCGGATGCCATCGCGCATGAGCTGTTCAGCACGGTCGCCGACATGATCCGGGACCATGCCGTCGCGATGCCGGGGGCGGCCGACCTGATCCGCGCGGTGATCGCGACCGGCGTGCCGCTGGTGGTGGCCAGCAATTCGACCCGTTCGATCGTGGACGCGGATCTCGTGGGCGGCGGCCTCGACGGTCTCATCCACGAGATCGTCTGCGTCGACGACGTGGCCCGTCCGAAGCCCGCGCCCGACATCTACCTGTTGGCCTGCGAACGGCTCGGTGCGACGCCTGCCCGCAGCGTCGGCTTCGAGGATTCGCCGACGGGCTTGACCGCTCTGACGGCCGCCGGCTTGTTCTCAGTGGTGGTTCCGTCCAACGGCGTGGGCGAGATGCAGGGCGATTTCGTGGTGTCGAGCCTCGCCGATCCGGCCCTGCTCGACTGGGTGGCGTCCTGGGGCTAGGGCGCCTCTTTGCGGCGACGAGCTGTGTTGACGTTCACCATTGTCACGAGTGATAACGCCGTCTAGCGGGCTTCGAGTTCGCGTTGTGTCTGGCGTTCCTCACGGCGGAGTTGGCGTTGCAGCCGCTTTTCGTCGAAGTGGTTGGGGTGACGGATGGTGAACGACCCCATGCCGGTCGAGCCGGAGAGGACAAGCACCGGCAGACCCTGCTCGGGCTGCTCGCCGACCTGGTTTTTGAGCGAGCCCATGCCCTTCTGCAGTCTGTCCGCCTGCGCCGCCCAGCCCCTCGGAACGATCAGGAGGATGGAGCCCAAGCCGCCGGACACGTTGAGCCAGATCACTTGGGACGTCACCGTGGCGCGGCGGAAATCAAGCACGATCGAGCCGATGTCGCCCTGGAGCTGGATGTAGGCGGGCACTGTCCACGCGCCGGTCTTGCGCAACGTGCTCGTCCCCGCCGACAGGACGAGCGGATCTTGTGGGCTGTAGCCGGGGCGCTGCGGTATCGGAGCCGCTCCGACCGGGTAGTGCAGCGAGGGCTCGGCCAGCGACGGCGGCCCATCCGGTGAGGGTGAGTCCTGGACCAGCGATTCAGGTTGGGGCGAATACGTCTGCCATGAGGGTTCGGGCGGCGGCTGCGTCATACCGACAAGACTAGGAGATTGCGCCGCTGAATGGAGCAAGTCCGCGGACAGGCGCGTCACGACGGTCAAAGGGCCGATCATCCCGACAGTCACTCCATAGGCCGAACGCGAGTCCAAAAAAACCACATCATCCTGCTGTTCGACGCGCGCGTCTGTCGACGCAACCGGCCATCGCCTGACCAGAAGGCTCGGTGCGGACGACACAGCACGGTTTGCGTCGATGAACAGCGTTTGTGAGCGGTGGCGAGGAGGGGTAATGTTCCGGTCTTGGTTGCCCAAGGACGCTCCCCCGTTATCTGTCACGACAGGGTGAAGTGGGTCTTGCGCAGCACGTATGGATGACGTGATGAGGGACATGAAGGAATCTGAATCGTAAGAACAGGGGCCTCGATTAGCCGCGCA
>QMCE01000034.1_pt1 | contig 84088 bp, 71 predicted proteins | sample 1821851 | NCBI WGS metagenome assembly QMCE01 (sample SAMN09453174, study PRJNA476694) | Termite gut metagenome, whole genome shotgun sequencing project. | isolation source: worker | host: Odontotermes sp. | place: South Africa:Pretoria | collected 2016-01-28
GTGAGCATCATCAAGCATGCTTGAATGATGCGAGCGCGCCCGCGAACCTGAGCAGGCATGCGTAGCGTGTCGCGCAAGGTTTCATGCTCCCGCAGTCCTAAAAACATTCGAAATTCGCCCTATCGGGCTACTTTCGAATGTTTTTGCGGGTCCCAAAGTCATGTGTTTTCATGCAAGCATGAAACACATGACCTTTTGACCCTGGTATCATACTATAGGTACAAAATATCAAGGAAGGTGGTAACTATGGCTGGTTTGGTACCTCGTGGCAGACGAAACAATATGTTGGTGAATCCTTTTGGCGTGCTTGACGACTTCTTCAATGACAATTGGTTTACGCCGAGGAACATTGCGGGAAGCGGCTTCAAGGTCGACGTGACGGAAGAAGACGATTGCTACATTGTTGATGCGGAATTGCCCGGAGTGAAGAAGGAAGACGTCTATCTGGAGTTGAACGATGGAAACCTGTTGATAGGAGTGGAGCATAAGGAGGAGGCGACGGAAGAGGACAAAAAATTCATACATCGGGAAAGACACTACGCCTCCATGCAAAGGAGCCTTAATCTGGGCAGTGTGAAGTCAGATGGCATTACGGCCAAATTAGACGACGGGCTTTTGAAGGTTCGCATACAAAAGGACGACAGTACGCCTAAATCCAATCGGATAGAAATAGATTGACGAAGTGGCAATAGGGAGTGGTGGTTGCAAGACCGAGCCCCGAGGTGCGCGTGCGGATTCGCAAGCCTTGGGGCTCGACGTTGTTTAAGGGTACAAATATGCTGTTGATGCGGCAACGAAGACAATGCCTAGAAAGTGTATTATTTTTAAATAATGGAACATTATTCCATATACGATTATGAAAATGAAACAATTCTGTAACAATTGAATTATAAAATGTGAACATAAATGAGAGGGATTAGAAATAAGAATATAGCAATATTGCATAAATTCTAAGAGTTCGTCTTTAGTAAATGAAACGGAAATGAGTAATAACGTGCATTTGCACTTGATTTTTGTTAAATTCGTGATACAATTGTTACATAAGTGTTAAGGAGTTGTTTCGAGGCACGTAAAGAACGTGTAAATGTTCTTTGGAAGGGGGAACTATGAATTTCAAAAAGGTGGCGCTTGCTTTAAGCGGCATACTCATTGGGATCGGACTTACGATGTCGGGTGCCATGGGAGGAGTCGTAAGCGCCTTGACGGGCAATGACGCGGCATCTACAATGGAGGAGTCAATTAAGAACGGTATGGAATCCATGACGCTGGGAAAGTCGTTCATGGAGGGAGGAAGCGGGAAGCAGGACTCGTTGAGGAAGGCGAACCACATCCATGGTAAGCTGGGGAAGAGGAAGGCGGGGTATTCGAGAGCGGAGTTGAGGATGATGGCGTCCATTATCTACTGCGAAGCGAACGGGGAACCCTATGCCGGGAAAAAGGCGGTTGGCATCGTCGTAATGAACCGAATGAAAACAAGGGGTTTTCCCAATACGATAAAAGGAGTAATATATCAAAGGGGGCAGTTTGGACCGGCTTGGAATGGCTCGCTGAGGAGGGCCTTGGCCAATTGGGATGCGGGAAGGTTCAAGTCTCCGGCCGCAAAGCAGTGCGTTAGGGCGGCAAAAGAAACGCTGAGGGGGGACACGAGGGTGAAGATTGGTGGGAAGTATAAAAATATGACGGGCTATCGATTCTTTAGTGGCAGCATGAGCAATCCCCGTTATCGAATCGGCAGACATGTTTTTAAATAGCGCGAAGGCAAAGCGAGAATAACGAAGTCCCCATGGCTGTGAGCTTGCTCACAGAGCCATGGGGACTTTGAGATTCGAGCGCGCCCGCGTGCCCGTCGCCCTGCGTCACGCCTGCGAAGCAGAGGCGGGGCGTAGGGCGACGGGTGCCTTCGCGCGGTAGCCGGCAAAATACCACTTGCCGAACCTGGCGCCTGAAGCCTGGCATAATCCAAAGTGTGGCATGGCGGCCTCGCAAATTACGTCTTGCATTATTTTCTTAGTTGTGCTAAAATGATTTTAAAAGAGACAACCGCCACAAAGTGGTTGGCCTTCAGGGGTTAAAAAACCGCCACCGGTCAAGGTATGGGCGGTTTTTTATTTGCTAACCTAATCCAAGAACTCTTAGGATTAAGGTCAGCAGCGCCAAGACAAAAGTTGCTAAAGACATGATGTCTTTGAAGTCAAGCTTTTTCTTCATAGCACCACCTCCCATCTATGTAGAAAATGGAAGGCCATCCACCTCATACACGGTTGCCTCATTTCACGTCGACCCTCGACAATGGAGGCGTCGTGTGTCGACGTAAAAGAATTATAGCACACGTTTTCTATACAATCAATACATTTATGCCACAAATTCAAAAAATGGCGATTAGTTGCATGTAGAGTGGCAGTCGGGTGTGCTTGCTTAACCCTCGCCTCGCCTTCGCGATGAGAGGTGTCGCCTCAATTGCTTCAGCACGTTCGTCATATCCAGTGGCTTGCCGATATGGGCGTTCATGCCGGCGGCAAGGCACGCCTCGACGTCCTCCTTGAACACGTTGGCCGTCATGGCGATAATGGGGACGTCGTCGCCCCGTTCGCGGATGCGTCGCGTCGCTTCCAGTCCGTCCATTTCCGGCATTTGCACGTCCATAAAAATCAAGTCGTACCTCTTCGGGTTCTCGTCCAACAGCCTCAAAACCTCCACGCCGTTGTCGGCGCAATCAATCTCCGCACCCGAATCCTTCAGGAACACCATGACGATTTCCCGGTTAATCTCAATATCCTCCGCCAATAGGATGCGGGCGCCCTTAAACTCATCCGGAATGACGGTCTTTTTGTTGGAATGGAGGGAGTTGCTTATGCCAAGGCAAGCGTTCATGCAGTTGATGATGTCCGAAGCGAACAAAGGCTTCATCAAGTACCTGTCCACCCCGGCGTCCTTCGCCTCCGTTTGGATGTGGGGCCATTCGGTGGCGGAAATCATGATGACGACGTTCCTGCGCTTGGCCTGGTAGGCTTTAATGTGCCTGGTAAGTTCGATGCCGTTCATCTCCGGCATGTTCCAATCCACAAAGTAAATGTCGTACCCTTCCGACTCCTTCATTTTGCGGATGGCGTCCTCGCCGCTAGACGCGACGTCGTAGGCAATCCCTTGTCGAACGAACAAGTCCGCAAAATAAGCCAGGACGTCTTCCGTATCGTCAACCACGAGAGTCTTCATGTTGGCCCAATTAATCGAAGGGTCGAGTAGGGAGCCCGTCTTCCCCGCGGTATACCCTGCGTTGAATTCAAAGGAAAAAGTGGTTCCTTCCCCCGGTTCCGACGTAATGGCCATCGTGCCGCCCATCATTTCCACGATTCGTTTGGAGATGGCGAGGCCCAATCCGGTTCCGCCAAATTTGCGGGAAGTGTCGCCGTCCGCCTGTTCAAAGGCTTGGAAGAGCCTCGACTGCTGTTCGGGCGTGATGCCGATGCCCGTATCGCTGACCTCGATTGCAACGGTGCAGGAATCCTCCCCTTTTGACGAGAGGGAGGCTTTGAGTCGGATTTCCCCGCCTTCCGGCGTGAATTTCACGGCGTTGGACAATAAGTTGAGCAACACCTGTGACAAGCGTTGGTCGTCCCCAATCAAAATGGAGGGAATCTGACCGTCCACGCTCACGTGGAATGGCTGCCCCTTTTGTTCCATGCGGAAATGGATGACGTTCACGACCCGCCGCAACATTTGCTCAAAGTGAAATTCCACGGGAGAGAGTTCGAATTTGTTGGCCTCGATTTTGGACATGTCCAGAATGTCGTTAATGACGCCGAGCAAATGCTGGGAGGCGTCGTCAATCTTCATGAAGCAATAGTCCTTGCGTTCGGCGTCGTCGTCGGCTTGTCCAATGGCGGTCATGCCGATGATTGCGTTGATGGGAGTTCGAATTTCATGGCTCATGTTGGCCAAAAACGTGCTTTTCTGTTGGTTTTCAGACTCAGACTTATTCTTGGCGGCGTCAATTCGAACGAGGATGAGGCATAACGCAAGTGAAAACACGACCCCCAATGCGCTCAAAATAAGGGCCATGCTCGACATGTCCTTATAATAAGGGCCTTCAGGAGTCACGAGGCCGAGATACCAATCATTGGAGAGTTTGCGGAAGAAGGCGACGGATTCTTCCCCGCGGAAGCTGGTGATCCTGCGCTCGTAAATGTCGACGCCCCTTATTAAGTCATCCCTAAATGAACCGACGGGGATGAAGGGATCGTCCATGGGCCGTTCCACAAAATCCGGATTGGGATGCGAGAGCATAATCAAATCTTGGCTTAACAACATGCCGTATCCGCCCTGTGCCAAGGCCGTGTTGACGACGTCGTCTCCAAGTTCATCAATCCGTACGTCGAAACAAGCGACGCCCAATCGATTGCCGTCCCCGTCCAGAAGGCAACGGGCATAAGTAAAGACCGTCTCGTCCAATTCATGGTTCTTTCGCGGCGCCGTCTCCACGACCTCCCCGTTGGCCGCAAGGGCAAGAGAGTACCAAGGGGACTCGGAGGGGTTCTGCCCGCCGTCCAGGTTGGCACCGTCCCCATATAGGAGGGAGGGGCCGCCAGGTGCCGCCTCATAGTAAAAATACAGCCCGTTCGCACTTGCCGTGCGTTCTCCGGTTGTCTGCGAGTATCTGGAGATTTCGGTAACGTAGTGCTGAAGCTCGTCCAAGGAACTGCCCCGCCCGACCATGTTGCGAATGGTTTCAGAAAACCCGTACACCGTCGCCTTGGGTTCCGACAGGCCCGACGTAACCTGTGACTCCGCAAAATCCAGGATGCTCGTCGCATTATCCCTCAAATTGGTATGTACGATGGTGCTCATAAAGTAATAACCCAGTATACCCATCGCCGTAAAGGCCAACACGGTAAAAACCAATTGATTGAAAAGAGGACGCCTTCCCTTCATTTTCTGTCTCAAAGCCCGCATATGAAATTCCCCATCCTTCCGTTGCGCCTACTCCCCGGTTTCATCCCAGTACTGGCATACGCGGTTCCTGCCCCTGCCCTTGGCGGTGTAGAGGGCCATGTCGGCGCGAGAGATGAATTTGTCGATGGAGCTGTTCATCACCGGGATGTGCGTATTGGTTCCAATGCTTACGGTCACGTTCGTAAGTGAACCGTCCGTAAAGGGGATGACGAGGTTCTCAACCTGTTTCCGAATCTTTTCGGCAACGTGGCGGGCGCCCTGCGAGTCCGTGTTGGTCAATAGGGCGATGAACTCTTCGCCACCCCAACGTGCGGCAAAGTCGCCGGGACGCTTCAACGCCTGTATAAGGACGTCGCTGATGGAACGCAACATGACGTCGCCCTGTAGGTGTCCGTAGTCGTCGTTATAATCCTTGAAATTGTCAATGTCAAGCATCAACACGCTGGTTGACGACACGTTTCGAATCGCCCTTGCCCATTCCTTGCGCAGCTGGTCGTCAAAACTGCGTCGGTTGGGAATGTTGGTCAACGGGTCGATGGTGCTGAGTCGTTCAATGATGCGCATTTGGTTGACGATCTGAATCTGGTTCTTGACGCGAAGCTTGACGATGGGGGGGCTGAGGGGTTTGCTGATGTAGTCCGAAGCCCCAAGGGACAGGCCCTTTTCCTCATCCTCCGCACTGTCCAGGCTCGTAACGAAGACGACGGGAATGTCCTTCGTGTTGTCGAATTGTTTGAGCTCGGCGAGAACCGCAAAACCGTCCATTTGAGGCATGACGACGTCCAACAGAATCAAGTCCGGGACGTGCTCCGTCGCCAGGCGAATCGCATCTTTGCCATCCTTGGCCGCATACACCGTATACTCCGGACTCAGTATGTTGATTAAGGCCATGATGTTAAACCTGTCGTCGTCCACGATCAGTACCCGGTTTTTCTTCGCTTCCTTCTCATTTGCTTTGTTCAACTCATCCATAGCGTTCTTAGTTCCTTTCGGTTAGTAATAATTCATTATATACAACGTCGATTAATTCGTTGTCAATCACGCGCCCAAGAAAAAGCTCCACGGCGCGGACGGCTTGCGCCACAAGCATCTCCAAACCGGTTATTGCGGTTATCTGCAACTCCGCAGCCTGTCTCGCCAGTTTCGTCTCGATGGGGTTGTAGATAAGGTCGATAAAGGCTTCACATTGGTGGAACTCCGACAGGGACAAGGGCGAGCCGTCGAACGGGGACGCGTCGACCTTGGGAAACATGCCGACGGGACTGGTGTTGACGACCAAGTGGGCGTCGGCGTGGTGGCGGTGGCAGTCCTCGCGCGTGATGACGCGTTCGGAAGCCTTGACGTTTACCACCTTGACCTCCCCGACGTGCAAATCCCCCAGTACGGCGAGGACCGCCATTGCCGCACCGCCGTTGCCCAGTACGACGGCCTTCTTGCCCCCGACGTCAATGGCGTGCCGGTTGAGCGTGTACAGGAAACCGTCGTAATCCGTATTGTACCCAATGAGCTTGCCGTCGCGGTTCACGATGGCGTTGACCGCGCCAATGGCCTCGGCTTTGGCGTCCATTTCGTCCAAATAGGGAAGGACGGCCTTCTTGTAAGGTATCGTCACGTTGATGGCGCGAAAGGAGCGCTCCGACATAAAGCGGTCAAACGCCTCCTTGTCCAACGGAAGCAACTCATAGTCATAATCGGCAATGCGTTCGTGTATCGTCTTGGAGTAACTGTGTCCCAGTCTTTCACCGATTAACCCATAATCCACGTCGTAATCCCCCTTCTCACCGTGCGGCGTCCAGTATCGAGTAAAATGCGGGCTTTGGCAAAAGGTCGCGGTCGAACAACCTCGTAAAATCGTCTTGGCCGGGACTCGTCAAGGGATTGCCGCTAAAATGGTAATAATGGTCGTCCATCAGCCCGAAGAAGGTGACGCTCGTAATGTTGGCCTGCCCACTGGACTTCAGTTCCACGACGGTTTGCATCAAGTCCTTGTACTTGGCGGCTTGGTTCACATAGTCGGCCTCCTTCACCTCGTTGACGTTGGGCACGCGGATGGTCAACTCCGTCAAATGAATCTCCAGACCCTCCTTGGCAAAGAGCAACATGGCGTCCCGCACGTTGGGGTTGCCCGTACGGACGCCGGGCCAGTTCGCGTTGATGTATCCCTGCATGCCGACGCCGTCAAGGTTGCCGGCCGCCTTGATGGGGCGGATGGTTTGGATGATGGCTTCCGTCTTTTTGGTAATGAAGGTGTTGTAGTCGTTATAAAACAATTTGACGGAGGGTGCGGCGTATTTACGGGCGAAATGGAAGGCGTCCGCAATGTAGTCGGCCCCCCCGTAGATTTTGAACCAGTTGCTTTGGCGGTAGGTGCCGCCATCCTCTATCGCCTCGTTGACGACGTCCCATGCATAGATGACGCCCGGATAATTCGAGTCGCAGTATTCAACCACTTGTCGGATGTAACTTTCCATTCGATTCCGAAGCGTCTCCTTGTCCACGAACTCGTTGGCGTCGTCGTAACCCCTGCAGAAGAACCAATCCGGAGTCTGGACGTGCCATACGAGGACGTGGCCCCTCATGCCGACGCCGTTGGCTTGGCAATACTTCATTCCAGGGTCGATGCCGGAGAAGGTAAGGGCCGGCGTGTCGTTTCCACTGGCCGAGTTGGCTTGGCTTTGTTTGCGGTCAAGCAAATACTCGGGCTTCATCAAGTTGCTAAACGTGGTACTGTTGAAGTGTTTACTCATAAGAGCCTGCATTTGCGGTGATTCGGCAAGCGTGTTGTTGCTTGACGTACCGTTGATGGCGGCCCCGATTTTAATGGAATGCTTGGCGTAAGCGTCCTTCAGGGAAAGGTCGGACTCCGTCACGTTGACCGTAAGGGATGCCTTCTTCTTGCTCAGCGCGGTGGCGGTAACCTTGGACGTTCCGGCACCCACGGCCTTGACGGAACCGTCCTTCGTAACGGTGGCGACGGCCTTCTTGCTGGACGTCCAAGTAATCTGGTCGTTGGATTTGGCTGGGGAGAGGATGGCTTTTAACTCCAACCGTTCTCCAAGCCTTAATGACGCATTGGTGATTTTCGCCCCTTTGCCATCGGCAAGGGCGACGCTTTTGGCGCCTTTGACGACGGTTGCGTTACATTTCAGCCTATATGTCTTGCGGGACGTCTTGACGGAGCAGGTCACGCGCGTTTCGCCCATGGATTTGCCCCGTAACCGACCCTTCTTGTCGATGGTGGCAATCTTTTTGTTCTTGGTGGAATAAGTAAGCTTGGCGCCTTTTGGTTTGTTCTTGATTGTCAGTTTGGTGGATTTGCCCTCCAGTACGAGTACTTTTTTGGTGGAAAACCTTGGTTTCTTGGAAGCGCCAAGAACCACTCCCCCCAACGTTAATACGAGGCATGCGGCCAATATGACGATGGGCGTTTTTCTTAGTAAAATTCGCATAATGATGTCTCCTTATTTGTTTTTTGATTATTCAGGGAAAGGCCCAATGGGGAGAAATAATGGAAGCGATGGCCGAGTAAGGGAGTGATGGCCGGAGCGAACAGCGAGCGCAGGCATGTGGTGACAATGACGCCGAGCGCCAATCCATATGAAAACAGTAACATATAATCGACAGACCACATAAAACTCCCCCTTGGCGAATGGCGTCCCTCCCGCTTGTTACAATAATATATCAAAATGCGGGGGGCGTCAAGACTCGGCATACGCCAAATGTTCCAAAAATTTCACGACTTGCCGTCGTTCGACGTCAGTCATTCTCTGACTAACGCGTCGGTGCATTGTGTGCGACGTTGCTTTGGCTACTACGGCCGAGACCAGTACACGTCTCTCTCGGGGCCGCTCGCGCTTAGCAGGATGCGTTGCGGACATCGAGCTTGTGTGGTACCAAGCTCGGATGCCGACGCATCCTGACGCCCCTCGAAATACGTGTATGGCTCGCCCGTTGTATGGCAAGCTGCAAGTGTCTGAACAATAATTACGCCTCTTGTTCACGGAAATGTCATATTCTTTTTCTATAATGAAGGAATGAAAGTTCCGCCAAGCAACTGCATGAATGGGCAAGAATGAAGGGATGAAAGTTCCGCCAAGCGGCTATATGAATGGGTAAGCGGGATGTATGGCGTTGGTGGGCTATGAAGGAGGTGCATTGGCCAAGATGGGTAAAAATGACATGCCGCGTCACATCAATGCGGTACGGCAAGATTTTGAGGGGAATGGGACGTTGGGAAGGATACTCTTCCTTCCGGGTTCGGACGGCAGGGCTAAGAAGATTTCTGAGGATTGGGAGGAACGGGAGGTAAAATTGCACCCGCGCGCGACCAACTTGTACAAAGGGGTATTGACGGTGGGGGGCAAGCGAATCGACGTTGCCGCCATATCGACGGGGATGGGCGCGCCAAGTGCGGACATCATCCTAAATGAGTTGAAGGGGTTGGGGGCCAAGAATTTTATTCGCATTGGTACGGCGGGTTCCCTACAACCGGCCATGGTGCGGTGTGGCTCCGTCGTCGTGCCAACGGGCAGCGTGCGCGACGAGTCCACGACGACGAGGTACCTGCCGATTGAAGTTCCAGTGATTCCATCCTTGACATTCTTGACGGCGGCGCTGCGTGCAAGTGAGGAGTGGAAGGAAGGGGTGGCGGTGCATTTTGGCGTGGTTCATTCCAAGGACTCGTTATATGCGAGGGAGTTCCTATATGGGCCGAAGCGGGAAGAGAACCGGAAGTACATGGAGGTGTTGAGGGAGTCCGGAGTCCTTGCGTCAGAGATGGAGACGAGCGTCTTGTTTGCACTAGGAATGGTCTTTAATGCGGAAGAGACGCGTAATGGGGGCAAGGGTTCGAAAGTGGGCGACGCCTGCCTTACGGGGGCCGTGTTGGCGGTCGTCGGGGATGACGAGCCATTTGCCAACGACGCATTGGTAAGGGAGGCGGAGGAGAACGCCGTGCGATTGAGTGAGAGGGTGGCGTATTATCTTTGCGGTAACAAGGAGTCGTACTCTACCGTATAATGGTAAAAAAAGGGAAGGTCTATTGAGGCATGTATCACAACAATGGACGTTACACGGACGCAAACACCAATAACAACGCCAACGCATATGCGGGGGCGAGTTCGGCGGGGAGGGTGTATCCCGTCAATGAAATAACGGATTACGGCCCCAATCCGTTCGTCATCGACATCGAAAAGGCTACGCTTGGAAATGACGCGTTTCGCACCGTTTTGTGGACGGGCAGCCATCTACAGCTTACGGTGATGAACATTCCAGTTGGCGGCGACGTCGGGCTGGAGGCCCATCCGAACGTTGACCAGCTTCTGCGTATCGAGCAGGGACAAGGCTTGGTTCAAATGGGCAACAGCAGGGATAACCTGTATTTTCAGCAACCGGCGTTTGAAGACAGCGCCATTCTGGTACCCGCCGGAACGTGGCACAATCTGACCAACACGGGGAACGTACCCCTCAAACTGTATTCCATTTACGCGCCACCCAACCATCCGTGGGGTACGGTTCACCAGACACAGGCCATTGCGGAGGCCGAGGAAGGCTGACGGGTTGGGACCCGCCATCGCAAAAAGCTATGCCGAGGCCCGTGGCGGGAAGTTTGGGGTGCATGTGGAGGGGGACCGGTTCAAGGCGGCGTTGGCGTAATAATGGGGAACATCTTTTTCGGGGCCGTCTGAAATCTTACGAATGGTGTTTCCGTCTATTTGCGGGAAACCGGACTCCCTGTAGAACCAAGATTCCTTCGAGCAGAAGGTGAGGAAGAGTTCGCCGTGGGGCTTGGTAACGCGGGAGAGTTCCTTCATAATGGTGCGTATGCCGATGGAGTCGGTATGGGAAATGACGTGGTAGGCAAACAGGCAGTCGAACGAGTCGTCGCCATAAGGCAGGGACAGCATGTCGGCAACCTGGACGTCGACGGCAAGGTCTTCCCGTTTCGACCATTCGCATAAATGTTCGGTACCCTCCGACGACAAGTCGAATGCCGAGACGCCAAACCCCCGTTGAGAGAATAAGACGCTGTGCCGCCCCAGTCCGCAACCGGCGTCAAGCAGTTTGACATATCCGCGCTTCTGCCAACGGTCGGCGAGGTAGTAGCTTTCTTCGCAAGGCTCCAGCCATGTGGAGTTGTGGTTTGCACTCCAGTCCCACGCTTTTGATATGGACATTTGTCTATACATGGCTGGCCGCCTTTTCCTTTTCCGTCGTCTGGTCCACGTCGTACTTCTTCAGCAAGTCGTCCAGTGCTTCGCGCAACAACGCCGATTCTCCCACGCCTACGTCTTCGGAGACGAGCGACAGCCTCTCAAGCTGTGCCTGGGTGTAGTGGCTGGTTTTGGGCACCAGCTTTTCGTCACGGGCTAGGCATACAAGGTTTGGACCGGTCTTTTTTGCGCGCAACAAGGCGCTGTCCGCCCGTCGAACGACGTCGGCGGGCCGGCTCCCGTCGTCGGGAAAGGAGGATACGCCGAGGCTGACGGATTGTCGCATCGGCGTCCCGTCGGTGGAAATATAGCCGAGTGATTCTTCGCATACGAGTTGACGTAGGCGCTCGGCCTTTAGAAATGCCTCCTCTTTACTATTGTTGGGCAGCAGCACGTCAAACTGGTCGCGCGTGTCTCGAAACGCCATGCAAGGGGAGGGAAACACGTCGCCGATGTGCTTTGCGATGAGGCGGAACACGTCGTCCCCCGCCTCGTTGCCATAATCTTGATTGAGGAAGAACAAGCTGTCAATATCCAATGTGACCAGTGAAAACTCACCGCCCTGGGCGATAAGGGCCTCCATTGCGGGATGAAGTCCTTCCGCCAACGGTAACCCCGTCAATGTATCGATAACTACGTCCATCTCCATACATCTCCTTGTCTTGTTAGATTTTATGATACATATCGATAATAACATAGTAAAATATATTTGTCAATATGTTTTTTACATAATCAACAATTACATGGGGAGAAATGATGGGAGGGCAATGGACTTCGGTGGCTTGACATTTGGCATGGATATGATATTATATGAAGCGTGTATGAACATGGCGTGGTAGAGACGAAGGCGCAAAGGTTCGGAGGAGGTATGGCGTGGAGCAGGAGCGGATAAAAGGTAGGTATGGACAATATGGCGGGCAATACATTCCCGAAACGATAATGAACGCGGTGGGGGAGTTGGAAGAAGCGTACGAAGGGTTCAAGGGGGATGCGGGGTTCCGCGGGGAACTCGCCGCGTTGATGAAGGAGTACGCAGGCCGCCCCTCGTTGCTGTATTATGCGGAGAAAATGACGAGGGATTTGGGCGGGGCCAAGATATACCTCAAGCGGGAGGATTTGAACCATACGGGTTCCCACAAGATTAACAACGTGCTGGGACAAGCGTTGTTGGCCAAGAAGATGGGCAAGACGAGGGTGATAGCGGAGACCGGGGCGGGCCAACACGGCGTAGCGACGGCGACGGCCGCGGCACTTATGGATATGGAGTGTGAAATATTCATGGGGAAGGAGGATACCGAGCGGCAGGCCCTGAACGTGTTCCGTATGGAGCTGTTGGGGGCGAGGGTGCATCCGGTCACCTCCGGCACGATGACGTTGAAGGACGCGGTCAACGAAACGATGCGCGAATGGACCAGAAGGGTGCGGGACACCCATTACATTCTGGGCTCCGTGATGGGGCCGCATCCCTACCCCATGATGGTGAGGGATTTTCAGAAGGTGATAGGGGAGGAGATTAAGAGACAGTTGCTTGAGGCGGAAGGGAAGTTGCCGGACGCCGTCATCGCCTGCGTTGGCGGGGGCAGTAACGCCATCGGCACCTTCTATGACTTCATCGGGGACGAGGGGGTTGCCTTGATTGGCTGCGAGGCGGCGGGCCTCGGGGTGGACCATGAGAAGAATGCGGCGACGATTGCCAATGGCAGCGAGGGGATATTCCATGGAATGAAATCCCTGTTCTGTCAGGACGAATACGGACAAATCGCCCCCGTTTACTCCATATCGGCGGGGCTTGACTATCCGGGCATCGGACCGGAACACGCCATGTTGCACGACGTGAAAAGGGCGGAATACGTGCCGATAACGGATGAGGAGGCGGTGCAGGCGTTTGAATACTTGTCTCGAATGGAAGGGGTCATTCCCGCCATCGAGAGCGCGCACGCGGTGGCTTATGCGAGGAAGCTGGCACCCACGATGGATAAGGACAAGGTTTTGGTCGTGACGTTGTCCGGTCGCGGAGACAAGGACGTGGCGGCCATTGCCAGGTACAGGGGTATTGATCTCGCCGAATAGGAAGACAGGGCGTCGCGTCGTGGAAGAAGGGACGTTGCGTTATGGAAGAATGGGCGTCGCGCCAGGAAAGAATGGGCGTTGCGTCATGGTAGAATGGGGGAAGGTATGAGTAGGATAAGGAAGGCGTTTGAAGGTGGAAAGGCGTTTATTGCCTTTGTTACGGGAGGGGACCCAGACATGGGGACGACCAAGCGGTTGATTCGCGCCATGCAGGAGGCGGGGGCGGACTTGATTGAGATTGGCGTGCCGTTTTCCGACCCCATTGCGGAAGGGGTGGTCATTCAGAAGGCGAACGAAAGAGCGCTTGCGGCCGGCTGTACCACGGATGGGTTGTTTGACTTGGTGAAGGAGGTAAGGGGGGACGTAACCGTTCCCTTGGTGTTCCTGACCTATATCAACCCCATTTACATTTATGGGTGTGAGAGGTTCATGAAGCAATGCGCCGAAGTCGGGGTGGACGGAGTCATCGTGCCCGACCTCCCATTTGAGGAAAAGGGGGAATTGGCGGATGTGTGCGGGAAATATAATGTGGATTTGATTTCCTTGGTTGCGCCCACCTCGAAGGAGAGGGTGCGGATGATTGCAAAAGAGGCGTCGGGCTTTCTCTATTGCGTGTCCTCGATGGGGGTTACGGGGGTGCGTAGCGAGATTCAGACGATGGATGCGGCAACCATGGTGCGTATGGCCAAGGAAGTTTCGGACGTCCCTTGTGCCGTGGGGTTTGGCATAGCTACGCCTGAACAGGCGGAGGAAGTGGTGGCGTTCGCCGACGGTGCGATTGTGGGGAGCGCCATCGTCAAGATGGTCGAGAAATATGGGGCGGACTGCATTGGACCCGTCTCCGAGTACGTGGGCAGGATGAAGGCCGCCGTCAAGGGCCGCCCGCAAACCTGAGAGGGTTCGCGGTTACCGAATGGGGGTGCGTCGGAGCGATACCGTCTTGTGGGATCCCTGGGGTGCAAATCCTACTTGTATGGCGGGACGTCGGAACCCTTGGTCTCATCTTCCCCGCTTTGTTGTTGGTAATGGTCGTAATCGGCGGAATGGGCGCTTTCACCCTTGCTGCTCAATGGGTTGGAGCGGGCTCCGAAAAATGGCCAATTGTTTGGCGAAGTGCTGAAAGGGATGAAATCCTTGCCAACCCTGGACTTGGATGCGGAATCGGATGGCGTGCTTTTTTTATTGTTATCTGACATAAGTGACCTCCTATTTGTGGTTAAGTGAGTATGGCGCGTTGCATGTGAGCGAAGTGTGTTGCGCAAGATTCTTTGGCGTACGGCATACACTATAATGTCTAGTGTCGTCTGAATGGTATGAAATTATACGAACATACTATAAGTGAGAAGGCAACGAGGAGGAACATATAATGGATAAGAAGGACATGGAACAATTAACTCAGGAATTAATTAAATACGATCAAGTGCATCTATTGAGGTTTGCAGATGAATTGGACGGTCAGGAGATAGACGCTTTATATAGACAGATTAGTCAAATCGATTTTTCACTTTTGAATGAAGTGGCGAATGGGGGCGGCAAAGTGGAGAGGGGGGAATTATCCCCCATCCAGGCCGTCACCGTCAAGGACGTCGAGGAAAAGTCGGAGGCGTATCGCAAGGCTGGAATCAAGGTGATTCGCGAAGGCAAGGTGGCGGCCGTTTTGTTGGCCGGGGGCCAGGGGACGCGGTTGGGTTCCGACAAGCCGAAGGGGTTGCTCAACATAGCGGAGACGGAGGGGAAGGAGTTCTTCGTATTTGAGGCGTTGATTCATAACCTGATGAAGGTGGTGGACGAGGTCGGGGAGTGGATACCTCTGTTGATTATGACGAGCGACAAGACGCACGCCGACACGACGTCCTTCTTGAAGGACAAGGAATATTTTGGGTACAAGGAGGAGTATGTGACCTTCTTCATGCAAGAGATGTGTCCTTCCGTCGATTACGAGGGGAAGATTTATTTGGAGGAAAAGGGTCGGGTCGCCCTGTCGCCCAACGGGAATGGCGGATGGTTTACCTCGTTGGTCAATGCGGGTTTGTTGGACGAGATGCAGGCAAAAGGGGTGGAATGGTTCAACGTGTTTGCCGTGGACAACGTGTTGCAGAAGATGGCGGACCCGTGCTTCGTCGGGGCGGTGGTGGAGGAAGGGTATGCGTCCGGCGCCAAAGTGGTCGCCAAAGTGAATGCGGATGAGAAGGTCGGGGTGCTGTGCTTGGAGGACGGACGCCCATCTATTGTGGAGTATTATGAAATGACGGAGGAGATACGCACGCTACGGGATGGGGATGGCGACCTCGCATACAATTACGGAGTCATCTTGAATTATTTATTCCATATGGAGGAGTTGGAGAGGATAGCGAGCCAACGGTTGCCCTTCCACGTTGTCGAGAAGAAGGTTCCCTTTGTTGACAACAGTGGTAAGAAGATTGAGCCGGACGAACCCAATGGCTACAAGTTCGAGACGCTAATTCTGGATATGGTCCATATGCTGAAGGACTGCTTGCCCTATGAGGTGGAGAGGAAAAAGGAGTTTGCCCCCATCAAAAATAAGAAGGGCGTGGATTCTCTGGATTCGGCCCGCGCACTGTTGCGAGAGAATGGGTATGAGGTATAGGCGACGAATAGATGCAAAAAGAGGAATGGGCAATATGCCAATTCCTCTTTTTATACCTTGTAGGAAAACTCTCAATTGCGGAGCAAGTTCCACGAAGTGGAACGGTAGAGCGTTATGGTCTTCAATAACGCTTGTTGCAAGTTTCTCAGACAACGCATGTATGAGTGCGTTTGCCAATCCATATTTATTGTCGAGTCTTGCCGCCTACAGTGAAGAATACACGATGGAACGTATCTTGCGATACAGTTCCGGTTTGTTGTAAGGCAGCGTTTGCGTCAGGAATACGAATCCCACATTGTTCTTGGGGTCTACGGAGAAGTAGCTCCCCGTCTCGCCGTCCCAGCCAAACTCGCCGACTGACGCGTTGCTCATGGCTTCCGTCTGGTCAAGCAGAATCCTCATGCCGCCACCGTAGCCACAGCCGACGCAGTTGGCCAACTTGTTCAACTCGGACGCGTTCCGAATATCTTCGCTCAACGCGTTGCTCGTCAGCAAGGCGACGGACTGTCTGCCTAGGACGCGCGCACCATTCGCGCCTTGCCCGGCCAACATCATGATGAAGGACGTATAGTCGTTGATGGTGGAGAACAAGCCCATGCCGCCCAATTCCAAGGCGGGTGGAGTCAACCCCTTCGTCAAACCAGAATTGCGCTCTATTTCGGGTTTGAGTACGAACTTCCCTCCATCGTCCACGCGTTTGTACAACTCCGCCAGACGGTTGTGCTTGGCCCTGGGTACGTGGAAGTCCGTATCCACCATGCCCAGTGGGGTGAAGATGGCCTCTTGCATAAACTCACCCAATTTTTTGCCGGAAGCGACCTCGACAACCCCGCCCAAGACGTCAATGGACGCGCCATAGCGGAAGGATTCGCCGGGATGGAAGGCCAAGGGCCTTTCCGCCAACAGGTTGCAGAATCCCAAGGTGGTCACTTCCTTGCCGGCTCCGATATCCGCCTGTACTCGGTTGTACAGCATCTCGATAAGGATGCCGGCGGGGTCTTTGGCGGGATAAATCAACCCGGAAGTCATGCTCAACAAGTCCTTCACCAACATGGGTCGCTTGGGCTCCATCATACCGGATTGGGAATATATCTTCACGTCGCGGAAAGCGGGTATGTAGTCGGATACGGGGGCCAAGAGGTCCAACGCGCCGCGCTCGTACAGTACCATGGCGGCCACTGCGGTGATTGGTTTCGACAAGGAGTACAGTCGGTAAATGGTGTCGTTTTCGTTCTCGATGTTACGTGATTTGTCGGCCATACCAAGACTAAGCCTGTACTGGACGCCGCCGTCCTTCACCACGCACAAATTGGCGCTGCTGAACTGTTGGTCTTCCAATTCCCGTGCAATGGCGGATTCCAAGTAATGCAATTGCTCCATGTTTAATCCTGATTTTATTTCCTCCATGGTTCATCCTCCTCCGAATGATTGTAAGTGTGGCGTATATTGCATTATGGGTTGTCCCAAACAGACGGCTCACAAAGTGAACAGTAACTGTTAACTAAAAGATACCATAATATTGTGAAAATGTCTAGTGACATGGATAAAAAAATATGGTATCCTAAAATTGCATGATACCAAGGTCAAAAGGTCATGTGTTTTATGCTTGCATGAGAACGAATGTCCTTGGGTATCAGGGCGACAAAATACCTTTTGTCGCCCAAAATAGCATTATTAAAAATGGGAGGGTGGTAATATGGTGGGGTTACTGTTTACGGCGGTGGGATTCCTTCTTTCATCCATTAACCTGTTTATTTCGTCAGGGAGGGTTTACCCCGCGTACCAGGAGACGGAGGAGTTGGGAAGTCTGATTCAGCAATACGTCGTCGACAACCTGTTGAGGGGGAGGTTCAATTACGGCGTCTTCCTGAATGTGGCGGGGTGCTTGCTCTTGGTCGTTGGTTGTGCGTTGTTGCTAAAACACAGTACGAGATTTGTATATGGGATGTTGTTCGCCCTTGCGACCATCGCCCTTCATCTTGCATGGACGATGGTTCCGTTTTACCTCAATGGGCGACAGTTGATTACGAGCGAGTTGGCCTTTTCCTTTTTTCATATGGTTTCGCACGTCGCCATGGGGTATTTCATTATATATGGGGTGACGCGCATTGCGTCCAAGATGCACAACGAGGCGAATGTTCGTTACGTCAAGATGGGGTTCATCGGGTCGTCCATATGCTACGTCGTGCGCTACTTCTTGGTGATTCTGGGGTTGCCGAGGGTTGCGACTAGTTATCAAGTGGCCATATTGGGGTTTACGGCGTTCTACCTATATAACATGTGTAGATTAATCGATGGGATTCCAGGCTATACCCCGCGTAAGAAGGGCAGGGTAAAGGGGTCGTCCCATGCGTAAGGTGCGTGATGGGACGACGTTAGCGGTAAATGGGAGGTAGGGGATGGAAGTCACGTTTATAGGGGCCAACCACGAGGTGACGGGCAGCTGTACCTATATGAGGTTGTGCGGCAAGCACGTCTTGGTGGATTGTGGGCTGGAGCAAGGCGTGGACGTGTATGAGCGCCAAGAGTTGCCCGTGGAGGCGGCGGAGATTGATTACGTGTTGCTGACGCACGCACACATTGACCATACGGGGCTGTTGCCGTTACTGAGGGCGAAGGGGTTCCGCGGTTGGGTATATGCGACGAAGCCGACCGTGGACCTTTGCAACATTATGTTGCGCGACAGTGCCCACATACAGATGTTTGAAGCGGAGTGGAGGAATCGGAAGGCCAAACGGGCGGGGCTCGACGGGTTCGTCCCCTTGTACGACATGGAGGACGCCGTCGAGGTCCTCAAGCAATTCGTCCCTTGTGCGTACGACGAGGTGGTTGCCTTGTGCGAGGGGATTGAAGTGCGGTTTGTCGACGTCGGCCATCTTCTGGGGTCGGCCAGCATAGAGGTCTGGGCGCATGGGGAAAAAGGCTCGGACGATAAGAAGAAAATAGTGTTCTCGGGGGACGTCGGCAATCTGGACCAGCCCATCGTCAAAGACCCCACTTACATCAAGGAAGCGGATTACGTGGTAATGGAGTCCACGTACGGGGATAGGACGCATGGGGCAAGGCCGGATTACGTGGAAGCCTTGGCGTCTTGTCTGAAAGAGACCTTTAAAAGAGGTGGGAACGTCGTGATTCCCGCTTTCGCCGTGGGCCGCACCCAAGAATTGTTGTATTTTCTGCGCCAGATTAAAGAGGAGGGGCGGGTTGACGGATACGAGAACTTTACCGTCTATTTGGACAGCCCGCTCGCCATAGAGGCAACCAACGTTTTCACGGAAAATGTGGCGGCTTGCTTTGACGAGGAAGCGATGAAGTTGGTTCGCCGAGGCGTCAATCCCTTGCGTTTTGACGGGCTCAAACTTACGGTGTCCAGTGAGGAATCCAAAGGTATTAATTTTGTCAAGGAACCCGTCGTCATTCTGTCGGCGTCGGGCATGTGCGAGGCGGGTCGGATTAGGCACCACCTCAAACACAATCTGTGGAGGCCGGAATCCACGATACTCTTCGTGGGATACCAAGCGGTAGGTACGCTCGGCAGGATGTTGATGGACGGCGTCAAGACCGTAAGGCTGTTTGGGGAACCCATCGAGGTAAAGGCGGAGGTGCGTAGGTTGGACGGCGTCAGTGGGCACGCCGACAAGGATGGATTGATCAAATGGGTCACGCAGTTTGAGCCGCAGCCGCAAAGGGTTTTCATCGTCCATGGAGAGGATTCTGTATGCAACGCGTTCCGGGACGAACTCAGCGAGCGTTATGGGCTGAAGGCGGAGGCGCCTTACAGCGGATCGGTGTTTGATTTGGAGGCCGACGCGTGGAAGTTGGAGACAGTGCCGGTTCCGGTGACGCCGAAGAAGGAGAGGGCGGCAAAACGCGCCAGGGCCGTATTTGAACGTTTGCGCGCCGCGGGAGAGCGGTTGAACGCCATCATTCGAAAGAGTGAGGGGTTGAACAATAAGGACGTCTCCAGGTTTGCGGACCAGATTGAGTCGTTGTGTGACAAGTGGGAGTGAGAAAGGGGGAGCTACGTTGATGAAGCGTCGTATGTCGTTCTGGATGATTGTGGTTGTGTGTTTGACGTCGCTTGCCGTCTCGTCGCTTCGGTACGGCGTCGTCGAGGGAAAGGCGAAGGCCGCCGCATGGACCCTGCAAGAGGGGTTTTCCTACCAACCCGTCCCCCAAGAAGTCAAGGAAGTCATGACGGGTTGCTCCTACCGTAAGAATCCAAACGTCACATATAAAGATTTGCGTTACGTCAAGGTGTTGCATTACAATTACCGCGGCGAGGTCGCGGAGGGGGAATGCGTCGTCAACCGTTCCATTGCCAAGGACGTGGTGGAGATATTCCACAAGCTTTATCAGATGGAGTATCCCATTCAGAGGATGGAGCTGGTAGACGAATATGGGGCGGACGACGACCGTTCCATGGCGGCGAACAATACCTCCGCCTTTAATTACCGCACGATGGGTGGCAGTTCCAAGTTGTCCCTGCACGCGTACGGGTTGGCCATCGACATCAATCCGCGCGTCAACCCTTGCGTAATTGGTGGAAGGTGTTATCCGGAGAATGGGAAGCGGTATAGGCAGAGGAACCCCAAGAAATGCAAAGGGAGGTATGCGGACAACATGGTGAGGAGGGGCGACGCCGTATACCGACTGTTCAAACGGCATGGATTCGCATGGGGCGGTGACTGGCCGTATACGAAGGATTACCAACATTTTGAGTACAAGCGCTAACGCGTGGTTCATGTACGGATAAGAGGAAGGGCGTTGTTGTAAACGAAGGGAGGAGGTTAGTAATGGAAAGGAACGATGGAATGAATGGCGGGGTAATGTGTAGAAGGTTGACAAGCCTTCTTATGGTGGCGGCGTTGGTTGTGTGCGGCATGGTGGGGGCGCCGCTTGTGAAAAGTGCGGCCAAGGGTATGAGCCTGTACGTCAAGACGACGAAGTATACCCGCGAGGATGGGTGGACAAGCAAGGAGAAAAGAAAGCAGACCATACGAATCAAAAAAATGACCGCCGGATACAAGGTGGCGTGGAAGTCAAGCAACAAGAAGATTGCGACGGTGAAGCCCCTCAAAAAGGCGGGAAAGGCAGCCCTTACCGTGTCATTGGGGAAGAAGGGCAAGGTCAAGATTACCGCCGTCGTCAAAGATAAGAAGACGAAGAAGAAGGTCAAAACCTTGACGAAGACGATAACGGTGGTGGACGGTGAAAAGCCTGCGGACTCCCCGTCGGCAGACCAACCGCCTGAGAATCGACCGCCAGAGAATCAACCATCCGGGAGTTCGTCGCCTGGCTCGAGTGATTGGCCAGGGCAAGTCACCCCCCCGCCGATTGACATACCGTATAATTCGCCCACGCCACCCGCGGCGACGCGTAGGCCGCCCTCTACTCCATCCCCCACTCCAACCCCCATTCCGAAAGATGCGGGCGACGTTAAGTTGTTGGAGGACGTCATTAAGTATCAAAGGGAAAACGGCGCCAACGTGAGCATGAATCTGGACAATGAGGAACGATACCTATGGGACGGGGAGACGGGTCGGCTAATCGGACTTAATTGGAGTGACAGGAGCATAAGGGCGATTCTTGACCTGAGTGACTTCTCCGCATTGGTGAAGGTGGACGTAAGCGGATGCACCCAATTAGAAGAATTGCATTGTCAAGAGAGTCAGTTGAGGGAGTTGAGCGTGAGAGGCTGTTCCGAATTAACGACGTTGACGTGCGGCGACAACCAACTGGAGAGTCTGGAAGTGGGCGGTTGCCCCTTGCTGACGACGTTGAGGTGCAATGACAACCAATTGGAAAGCTTGGATTTGGCCGGGTTGGGAAGCCTGACCACCCTTGCGTGCCATAACAACGAACTGGTGAGCTTGAGCGTAAGCAAACTAACGAAGCTGGTGGAATTGTCGTGCTACAATAACCATATAAAAACCCTAAACATAGGGGGATTGTCCCTGTTGGCAAGTCTGAATTGCGGGCAAAACGAGCTGGATGGTTTGGATGCGACGGGGCTGGACGAATTAGAAGAATTGGTGTGCGACGACAACCAACTGACGAGCCTGAACGTAATCGAGTTGCATAACTTGAAAAGACTGGCGTGCAAAAACAACCTGTTGACGGAAGTGGATTTGACCGGATGCATTCGAGCGACGGATTTGAGCTATGATGCAGGGGTCACCATCATCAGACGCAACGTCGAATAGTCAGTGGATTTTTGCATATCCCTGTTGTGCGTCGATTAAGAAATGGAAAAAAGGGCTTGTTTCTTTGGGCAACTTGGGTGTATAATGAAACGTAGACTGTGTTTTTATAGAAAAACACAATATTAAAGTTATTACAGGAGGAAGTAAAAATGAAATTTTTTATCGACACCGCCAACGTGGAGGACATCAAGAAGGCGAACGATATGGGGGTAATCTGTGGAGTCACGACCAACCCATCCTTAATTGCCAAAGAGGGCAGGGACTTCAACGAAGTAATCAAGGAGATTACGTCCATCGTGGACGGCCCGATTAGTGGCGAGGTAAAGGCCACCACCGTGGATGCGGAAGGCATGATTGAGGAAGGTAGGGAGATTGCCAAAATCCACCCGAACATGGTGGTGAAGATTCCCATGACGGAAGCGGGACTCAAAGCCACCCATACGTTGACGAGTGAGGGAATCGCCGTCAATGTGACGTTGGTCTTCTCGGCGAACCAGGCGTTGTTGGCGGCGAGGGCCGGTGCGACGTACGTCTCCCCGTTCTTGGGACGTTTGGACGACGTGTCCCAGCCCGGCATTGACTTGATTCAAGATATAGCGGAGATATTTGGAATATACGGCTTGGAGACGGAGATTATTGCGGCGAGCGTCCGCCATCCCATCCACGTTACAGACTGTGCTTTGGCCGGTGCGGACATTGCGACCGTTCCTTACGGCGTAATCGCCCAGATGGTGAAGCACCCGTTGACCACGCAGGGCATTGAGAAGTTTCAGGCGGATTATAAGGCGGCGTTTGGCGAATAGTATGGCGTCGCGCCTTAACGGGGTCGCCGTCTGAACGGTGACAAACAATATATGGTTATGGGAGGTTGAAATGGACAGTTTAGCGTTAAAGAAGATGGCGAATGAAATCCGCAAGGGGGTCATTACCGCCGTGTACCATGCAAAATCCGGGCATCCGGGCGGTTCGCTTTCCGCAACGGACATTTATACATACTTGTATTTTGAGGAAATGAACGTGGACCCGAAGAATCCCCAAAAAGCGGACAGGGATCGCTTCGTGCTGTCCAAGGGGCACACGGCCCCCGGCTATTATTCCACGTTGGCACACCGTGGATTTTTTTCGGTGGAGGATTTGAAGACGCTGCGCAAGGTGGGTTCGTACCTGCAAGGGCATCCGGACATGAAGCACATACCGGGGGTCGACATGTCGAGCGGTTCCTTGGGGCAGGGAATCTCGGCGGCCGTTGGCATGGCGTTGGCGGGCAAATTGGACGGCGCGGGTTATCGCGTGTACACATTGCTTGGAGACGGCGAGATTCAGGAAGGCCAAGTGTGGGAAGCCTCGATGTTTGCCGGCCATCGAAAGTTGGACAATTTGGTGGTGGTCGTGGACAATAACGGCCTACAGATTGACGGCAAGGTTGACGACGTATGCTCGCCCTATCCGATAGACGAGAAGTTTAAGGCATTTAATTTCCACGTAATCAATGTGGACGCCCATGATTTTGACGCGTTGGAGGCGGCCTTTCAAGAGGCAAGGGCTACGAAGGGCAAGCCTACCGCCATCATCGCCAAGAGCGTGAAGGGAAGAGGCGTGTCGTTTATGGAGAACCAGGCGGCTTGGCACGGGGCGGCGCCCAACGAGGAACAGTACAAGCAAGCGATGGCAGATTTGGAGAAGGTAGGTGAAGCGCTATGTCAGAAGTAGTGAAGATTGCAACGAGGGACAGTTATGGGAACGCGCTTGCCGAGATGGGGAAGGAATATAAGGATTTGGTGGTTCTTGACGCGGATTTGGCGGCGGCGACGAAGACGGGCGTATTCAAGAAGGCTTTTCCCGACAGGCATATCGATTGTGGTATCGCGGAATGCAACATGATGGGAATCGCGGCGGGTTTGGCCGCTTGCGGCAAGATACCGTTCGCCAGCACGTTCGCCATGTTTGCGGCGGGGCGCGCGTTTGAGCAGGTGCGCAACTCCATAGGGTATCCCAAGCTTAACGTAAAAATCGGCGCGACCCACGCGGGCATTTCCGTTGGGGAAGACGGTGCGAGCCACCAGTGCAATGAGGATTTGGCGTTGATGCGCACCATCCCGGGGATGGTGGTTATGAACCCGTCGGACGACGTGGAGGCGAAGGCGGCGGTACGTGCGGCGATGGAGTACCAAGGGCCTTGCTACATACGGTTTGGCAGGTTGGCCGTACCCGTAATCAACGACGGGCCGGACTATCGGTTTGAGATGGGCAAGGGCGTCGTGCTGCGGGAGGGTGGGGACCTGACCATTGCGGTTACGGGACTGCCGGTGGCGGAAGCCTTGGCGGCGGCGGACCGGTTGGCTTCGGAGGGGATTGAGGCCAAGGTCGTCAACATCCATACGATTAAGCCGTTGGACGAAGAACTCATTGTCGAGGCGGCCAAGCAAACGGGCAAGGTGGTCACGATTGAGGAACATACCGTTATTGGTGGGTTGGGTAGCGCGGTTTGTGACGCGTTGAGTCAGAGGCAACCGACCAAGGTGTTGAAGATAGGAATAGAAGACGTGTTTGGCGAATCTGGTCCGGCAATCCAGTTGATTAAGAAGTATGGTCTGGATGCGGACGGCATCTACAGCAAGATAAAGGACTGGTACTAAGCGTTAGCGTCGTCCGATGTCCAAATGATGCAGGGAGCAAATTTATTAACTTGAATGATGCAGACGGAAAGCCTCCTACATTGTAAGAATGCAGGGGGTTTTTTGACTAAATTTACAAAAGAGCGTAAGAATCAAAGGAGAATGTCAAGAGTGAACCTGAAACAGAGGGAAGTAGGAAAAGGAGGAGAAGTAATGTCTAGAAGAAGAGCAAAAGTACTGTCGTTGATACTCGTGTTTGCCATGGTGTTGACGTCGGTGGAGTTTTGCGCAACAAGGGTGGATGCGGCCAAAGCGAGGTCGCTGAAGGTGACGAACGTCAAGTCCAAGAAATTGTCTTTGGCGGTTGGTCAGAAGAAGAAGTTGAAAGTAAAAGTGGCGCCCAAATCAGCGGCTAAGAACGTGAAATACAAGTCCAGCAAAAAAAAGGTGGCCACGGTAAACAAAAAAGGAAATATAACAGCAAAGAAGGCAGGAAAGGCCAACATCACCGTTTCTGCCAACAAGGTTCGTTACGTAATCAAATTGACCGTAACGGGGAAGAGCAATCCGACGTCGGGGCCGAACGATCCGACGCCGCCACAGTCACCGGCGGGTAACGTAACGGTGGCGCCGCCAGGGCCGACTCAGCCAGTTGAGTCACCCCGTCCAACGGACGCGCCCGCAACCCAGGAGCCGCCCAGGACGCAGAGCCCGCCTGAAACGCAGGAGCCGACGGGAACTCCGGACCCGACGAGTTCTACGGAGCCGTCGGGAACCCCGGACCCAACAAGTTCTACGGAGCCGTCGGGAACCCCGGATCCGACGAATTCTACGGAGCCGTCGGGAACTCCGGACCCGACGACAACCCCGGATCCTGAGGACGAAGTTACATTGACTGCCGCAAATGGAAGCATCGTTGCGGATGATGGTAAGTTTGACGTCACCGTAACCTTCTCGAAGGAGCCGAGTGGGGACGACGTCGTGCTTAGTGACGTGGAGGGGACGGAAATCACCCTGGACAACGAACAGAAAGACATCCAATTGACGGCGGAGTTTTTGAGTATCAACTCTTCGGACAACTCCGTCACGTATCGACTGGACGCCGCGTCCGCCACCAAAATGATTCCGGGTGATGGAAGTGCGGATGGCGATTACGTGATTTCGTCGGACGATTTTGAAGTGGACGAAGGGATAGTCGTTGCGTATCGAGAGTTGCTTCTTTCCGCAAACATGATACAGGGATTTGTCTATGACTCGTATCTGCCATTGCCGGGGGCGACCGTCAAGGTTGACAACGGCAACGAAGTAAGTGCGAACGAGGTGGGATATTATCGCGTAGCGGCCACGGCGGGGTGGAAGAACATCGTTGCCAAGTCGGAAGGCTATTTTGACAACATCATGACGGACTTGGACGTGAAGTCCAATAGGAATTCCGCACACAATTTCCAAATGAGACGGTATTACGATGAGGAATTGTACGTGACGGGAACGGTTTTGGACAGGAGGTCGAACAACCCCATTGAGGATGCGGAAGTTGTGTTGTACGAATCCACGGACGGTGGGGATACGTGGAATACAGTTGAGTCAAAAGGGGTGGTTTGGACGGATGCGGACGGCCAGTTTATATTTGCGAACTCTGCGGCACAGGATGAGGACGGGGTATTCTTCGACGCGGGTGACTATATCGGTGACTCCAGCGTAGGCGTTTTCAACTTTGGGGAGGGCGTGTACGCCAATGTGGACGAAACCACGGACTATCGTTACAAAGCCGTGTTAAACAAGAGGTTGTCTGCGGCGAATTTGGACCATGTGTACAAGGAGTTGGAAGTGGAATTTGACATGAGTACGTACGCCGACCGTACGCCGCTGTCCCTCATACAGATGAACGAGGTTGCGGCAGTGGATACGAGGGGGGACAATGGCATCAAGTTCAAATTCGCATGGGACAGTGAGACCAATCCAGATTATGCGGACTGGTTGGATGTGAACAATAATGGGAGTATTGCGCTGGACATTACGTTCTTTGATAGTGACAAAGAGTCGATATTGATGTATGGAACAGAGGACGTTGACATTACGTCAAGCGGAATGCCGTCTTACCTTGAGATAATTGGCGAGGGATTCTTTGGAACGGATAATGGGAACAACATCGTACCCACCCTTCCTGCCGGGACGTACTATCTCAGCATATACGATGGAAGGAATGCCATTGCCATCATTCCCATGGTGCTGAGCGAAGAAGGCGGCAGTATTCAAGGCGAGGGGGTTGTGAAAGGCACCACCAACCTTCAGCTTACGTCTCAGATTACCATGCTGACGGACCGCGAACCAACTTCGACCATGCAGCCGACGGTGGGAAGCAACCTTAAGGCGGTGGATGCGGACGGCGAACCGATAGCCGCGGAAGACGTCATGTTGGGGTATGACGTCTTTACCAAGGAAGGAGTATTCGTCAAATCGGTAATGAACGAAGCGTTCAAGGTATATTTGGACACGGCCCAAGCTGATCTTTGGGCGCCTCGGGTTGTAAGTCAGATAGGGGCCCTTGCCACGAACGAAGAGTATATATTCCGTCCCAGGGGCGACTACACTATCCCAAGGGGTGAGTATGAATCCACCTTCAAGGTTACGAACAGCCTGGAGACGAAGCAGTTCCGCTCGGGAGCCAATGTTGAAAGGATTATGGTGCAGTCGGGAAGGTTTATCAGCAAGCTGGACAATACTTCAACTCCGCTTGCGGACAGTCACCCAATCGTTGTACAGGAAATCCGATTGCTCAAACAGGGAATTGATCCAAAAGAGTACACGTATGAGTTTGACAACGATTTGAGGGATCCTGCAAGGAACGGAAGGATGACGGTTGGAGATGTGTACAACACGGGGATCGGCATTCCGGACAATGGGTTTGGCGCCGTTGAGCCGGGCACTTACGTCATTAGCTTGCAGTGTGAGGGGTTTGAAGAGGTAAGGACGGCGGCTGATTTTACCCTTAAGGATTTTGAGCGGGCGAATTTGACGATAGAGTCCGACATTACCAAGATCAACAACACGTCAATTCGAGGACAGTTGATATGGGACAGCCCGACTCGGCCGAACGTGGACAATATGCCGGTAGATACGGATTCGGGTTACGACGGCGACATTGCGGCAACGGTAATGTTGTATGACGAGGATGGGAAAATTGTTGCGGCGACCCATTATTATAACGACAACCAACCTTTCATCTTGGTGAATGGTGAGAATGGTGAGTTTGGGGTGGGTACGTATACGTTGGTGGTTCGCGGTTATCGTTGCGAGATTACGACGATGGAAGTCACGATAGGGAGTGATAAGATCAATGACATTACCTCGGCCAACATGGACATTCCATATGGCGGGAACGCTCAGGTTACGGCGACGCTGACGACGACGGCGGGTCAGCCCATTGACAATGACGGTGACTCCAATACCACTCATGTGGATATTTACGACGAGTACTATATACCGTTGGGCAGCGTCGACGTCAACATCCTTGCCGCACAGGCGGTGGGCTATTCGGGTTATATAGGTGCCTACGCATTGGACATAACGGATTGGACCAAGCCGGCCCTATGGGAGACGGAATCCATCCTACCCATGAGTGATTACACGATGGACATATGGGATGGCGAAAACGTCATTTATGACGATTATGACGAGTTTTCCATTACCGAGATAGGTCAGGACAAACAGCTGACCCGTAATGACATTCGACCCGTCCCCGCTCCCCTCTACTACTTGGATTTGACCGTTGCCGGGATGGATGGGGATTCATCACTGGGGTACATCGTAATCGTTGACGACAGCACGGGTGAGTGGATTCACCTGTACCGCAACGCCGCCTTGGTGGATGGGATGTATCGCTTTGGCGTATATAAGCCGGGGAATTACAGTGCTTATGTATATTGCAACGACTATCACGTGGGAAGCAGGACGGCGATTCCCGTACAGGATGGAACCGTCGAGGAGACGGTCGGCTTGGCCGAATTGGACGTGTTGGGGAATTGATCGTCCGTAATAAGCGGCGCTGATGAAGTTTCAATGAATAAAGGGTAGTCGTACAGGGGGGTTGGATGAATGCCAGCCCCCTTGTCGCTCTCTTGTCCGGGCAGGGTCGTCAACCGTGGGCTCGTCCAAAAAGTTTAAGTTGACAAATTGACAGAATAGCGTAAAATATTAATTAGGGTTGGAACTGCCAATATAGCGTTGATAGAAAGGATATGACAATATGGAAGCGGTAAAGGAGAATTCGATTTTTGAGTTGGATGGCCAGTATAAGACGGATGGTAAATACCTGACCTTTTGGACGGACGGACAGTTGTATGGAATTCCTATTGCAAGCGTACAGCAGATTGTACAGTTCCAGGAGATTACCAAGATACCGGAGTCCCTACATTACATCATGGGCATCATCAACTTGCGCGGATTGATTATCCCCGTCGTGGACATGCGGGTTCGGTTTGGCAAGGGGGAGAATGAGTATACGGAGAGGACGTGCATCATCGTAACCAATATAAGGGATTTGACCATTGGGTTCATTGTGGAGGGCGTGGACGAGGTGACGGACATCGACGAAGAGGATATATCCGAGCCGCCATCCGTATCCCAATCGGGCGACAACGGCTTCTTGGCCGGCATCGGCAAGAAGAATAGGAGGGTGACGTTGCTCCTTGACTTGAATAAATTGATTAGTGGTGAGGATGCGGCCATTATTTCGTCGGGCATGTAAAGTTCTGTGCCTGTTGGCGTTAGATGAGTGATAATGCGCGAAGGCAAAGTGAGGATAATTTAAGCCTTCATGACTGTGAGCTTGCTCACGAAGTCGTGAAGGCTTAAATTATCCGAGCGCGCCCGCGAACCTTGGGCGTCCCGTTTTATGGACGTCCGAGGTTGAGCGCGTCGCGCTCATTCAGACTCCACAAGCCCGTACTTCACCTGCACCCTGCGTAATTTGTCCAACATTGGCTCTGCCGCGATGGCGAGGAAGACGATGGTGGCCGCCGCGTGTAACAGGTCAAAAGGCAGTCCCAACGTATAGGCGGTAAGAAACATGGCGGCGTTGGGATGTGCTTGCGTTAAGAGGACCGTGGCGGGGTTCATGACGCCGCCATACACCACCAACGTGACCAACCCACCAAATAGGCACAAAGCCAATCGGTTGGAAGGCAACCTCCCCTTGCGAAACAAGAGTCCCGCAAGGAAGCCTATTGCTCCCAGGGCAAACATCTGCCATGGCGTCCAAGGGCCTTGGCCGAAGAACAAGTTGCTGACGAAGCCCGTCATGGCGCCGATGAAGAAACCAGATTCGCTACCAAGGGCGACGCCGGCAATGAGGATGACGGCCACCTCGGGCTTAATCTGGGGCAACATGAAGAAGGCCGCCCGTCCCGCCACCCCTATGGCGCAAAGTACGGCGATGACGACCATTTCACGCGGCTTGGGCTTGCGGCGCTCAAACGTCAGTATGAAGGGCAACGTCGCTTCTAACAGAACCAGTAAGGAAATGAAGTAGGATTTATGGTTATCCAGCACACGGACGCCCATGTAGACGGTAAAGGGAATGGCCAGAAGGAGTAGAAGGGGGGTGGCGGACGTCCGTAGGGACGATGAGAGGGACGGGTCGTCGTCCTTCGTCGTCAGCGACGCGCCAACCACAGCCTTGTCGTCCCGATTCCCTTTTCCGTCCCAATCGTCATCTGCGTCTCCGTTTCCGCCCCTCCCGGCCTTGGCGGATTCCCCGTCGGCGTCATTTGACGGGATGTGGGATGGGAACGTCGCCCCTTCTATTGCGGCTGTGACGTCCCCCACCTTTACCACTTGGGGCCAGAGGTGACGCGCCATACGGTTGGCGGCGGTGGTGTAAAAGTGGTTGCCGGAAAAGAAGGCACGCGGTTCATTTTCCGTGACGACCTTGCCGTCAAAGAATAAGGCGCAGCGGTCGGCGTATTCGGCGCAAAACTCAACGTCGTGGCTGACGATGACGACCGCCGCGCCCGCATTGGCCAAATCCTTCAATATGGCGGCAAATACGGTCTTAAACCCGGCGTCCAACCCCTTGGTCGGTTCGTCAAGGAGCAAGATGCGGGGTCGTGGCAAGAGTACCTTGGCCAATGCCGCCCGTTGTCGCTCCCCACCAGAGAGGTCGTAGGGATGGCGCTCGAGGAGGCGCTCCAACCGACATAAGGCGATTACGTCCTGCAACGCCTCGTTTTTCTCCTCGTTAGACAGGGGTGATTCAGACAATGCGTCGCATAAGTCTGCCCGTACGGTCTTTTCCACAAACAAGTTGTGGGAATCTTGTGGAAGGACGGCCGGAAGGTGGCCGAACAACCAATCTTGCACTTTTCCGTCCCATTCTCGGCCATAAAGACGTACTTTGCCGCGGTACGGACGACGCAATCCCGCCATCAGTGAGAGGGCCGTCGTCTTGCCGGTGCCGTTGCCACCCAGGATGGCGGTTGTTTCGCCGGAGTAGGCGTGCAACGTCACCCCCTTTAACACGTCGGGAGAGTTCTTCTCATAACGGAACCAGGCTTCGTGGAGTTCAATGACGGGTTGGCGGCCGCGCCTGTCGGCCTGAGCAGGCTTACGAAGCGTGCCGCACAAGGTTTGCCCTTGCCTGGGACGCTCCATGTTCACTGGATTCTCTTGATCTGACACAATCCGATCCAACCATTCCCGCCCCTCCCTCACCGTTACCGGACAGGGAAGGGGGTTCGCCACCCTGGCCCACACCCTCATGGGGGTGGGCATTGCGGCGGATAGGTCGTGGTTCGACGCGAGGAGCGAGCGACCCACGTCGGAGGGAGTTCCTTCGTAGAGGATGGTACCCCCATCCATTACCACCAGACGGTTGGCCAACGGAAGGGCCTCCTCCAAACGGTGTTCGGTCAGGAGGATCGTTACCCCCAGTTCCTGATGAATGCGTTCCACTACGGCTAGAAAATCCGTTGCCGCGGTAGGGTCAAGCTGGCTGGTCGGTTCGTCCAAGATAAGTACGTGCGGGTGCATCGCCATGACCGAAGCCAATGCAAGCAGTTGTTTTTGTCCTCCGGACAGTGTGCCGACGTCCTTGTCGAACCATGTTTGTATGCCAAAGAAGGAGGCCATCTCCGCCACGCGCAAACGGATGGTGGGCGTGTCGAGTCCCAGGCTTTCAAGGCCGAAAGCCAGTTCGTGCCACACTTTGTCGGTAACGATTTGGTCGTCGGGGTTTTGCATCACGTAGCCAATCCGGGAGGCGGCGTCCCTCCTGCTTAGTTTGGCGAGGGGTTCGCCTTCAAAGAGGATGGTTCCGGACTGTATCCCGTGTGGGGTCAGTCCGGGTTTGAGCTGTCGCAAGAGGGTGGTTTTTCCACAGCCGGTAGGGCCGCATACGACGATGAAGTCCCCTCGCCCCGCCGTCAATTGGACGCCGTCAAGGGCGGGATTGTCGCATTGGGGATAGGTGAAGGTTACATCTTGGGCGATGAAGCTTGCCGCAGGGTTCGCCATGTCAAGACCTCCTTTACGTGAGCGTATAACGGGAAAATGCACAAGGACAAGTAGACGCCGAACAATCCCGTCTGCCAAATGGACGGCGCAATCCTTCCAATTGACGGATAATAGGCAAATGCCAGTTCTCCCAATGCGACGCCCGCAACGACGGCGCCACCCGTCAGCAGTAAGAAGACCAAAGCGCCTTTGTCGCGTCGCTCAAAATGATGGATGGAGAACGAGGTACGTCCGGGCAACCCGTAACCGCGGCTTTTCATGCTGTCGGAGATGTCAATGGAATGTTCCAACGCCCACGTGGTCAGGACGGACAGGATTCGGATTCCGTGCCGAATGCGTCGCCTGATGTTGCCGTTTGATACGTCCCGCCCCACACATTTTTGTGCATGGGCGATGGCTTTGGCCTGTGCCGCAAATCGCGGGGCGAAGCGCAGCGTCATCATTAAGACCAAGGAGGTGGAAGGAATGGCCCGACCCAACAAATAGGTGAATTGCTCGCTGGTCATTACCTTGTGGACGCAATGAAACCATGTAACCATCGCAACAAGCAGGAAGGCGGACGAGACGCCGGATAGGATGGACTCCAAAGTCAAGGGGTTGCCGTTCGGCAAATACGCCAGAATCGTCGCTCCTTGGTGGTTAAACGCCGCATTGACGCCTACCGTCAACGGCAAGGCGAATAAGGGGGAGACGAGGTTCATGCGTCGTACCTTGTCGCCGTCCACGCGGATGGAATACGCCAATGCGCACAGGTAGGAGATGGCGAGGCAGACGGGATGGTTGAGTACCACGGTAAGCCCGAGTACCAATACGAAGTAGAGTAAATGAACCACGGGGTGGTAGTCTGAAAAGGCGTCTTGGTTCATGAGTGTTTGGCACCTCCTTGTTTGGTTATTCCTGCTTGTTTGGTTATTCCTGCGGGGCGTCTGATTGTTGTATATCGTTGCCCAAATCACACGTATACAGCCATTCCACCGCGTCGCCATCCTGAAGTTGGTAGCGGCTGCACCCATAGTTGGGGGACCAGTCGTTTACTTTGTATTCCCAACCTGACAACGGGCCACAGTCCAAGGGGTATAGGTTGTGTATGCCCTCGATGAAGGCGGAATTGTATATGGGGGTAAAATTAAATTCTAAATGAATTTTCTCGTCGCGCGTCACCTGCTTCAACAAGTCGAAGACGCTTTCTCCTTCCTGGAAGGCGACGGTTTTGGTGGCGAGTATGGTTCCGTCCTTGGGTAATACGGACATTTTGTTCTTGTCAAATAGGTCGATGTTGTCCCAAATGGCGTCACACCGGATGGAAAAGGTACAGTGGTACGTTTTGTCCTCTTTGGTGGCGTCGTCCGGCTCGACGGGTTCGGGTTTGCCCTCGGGAATGGGTTCCGTTTGGTAGGAATCCTGTGCAGGGGTGATGGACGGGACGTCGTTCGAGTTGCCGTCAGCGTCGTTGTGTACGGCGGGTGGCTTGGCGCTGGCTTTGGATTGGGAAGGGGTGGCGGTTGTTCGATTGGGTGGATTGGCGTCCCTCCTCCGTTGGGAAGCGGACTGCTTGGGAGAGGGCCTCTTGTTGGAAGATTCCCCGTCGGAGGTCCTTTCGGAAGAAGACTTCTCGACGTCCCTGGAAGGAGAAGGATTCTTAGGGTCTGACTTTGCGTCGTCATCCGTGGGTGAGGCGGCGTTCTGTTGGGAAGGGGAAGCTTCCCCGTGGGCCGGCGCGGTACTGGGAGGGAGCTCCCCTTCCGGGGTTTCCACCACCAAACCAGCTTCCTTGGGTGAAGGGGAGGCGTCGTTCGACGCTGCGACATCCCTTTCTTCGTCGGGAGAGTCCCCTGCTTGCATGGTGGGGGAAGGACTCGCCCCATGGTTGTTGGCGGAATCCGTCCGTGGGGTTGGTTCCGTCTGGAAGAAGAACGCCATCGCCAATACCATGACGATGCATAGTGCCGTTACGCTGATTTTAGCCTGTTTCGTCTGGAGCCAACTCCTCATTCCCTAACACCTTCCTTTTCTTCGCTATTGTCCCGATACGGGAGTTGCCGTCGTCCGTCACTTCCCCGTGACCTTGCATGAGATGGTTTTCGTTTTATAGCCCCTTTTCTTAGCCCTTATCCGAATGGTGGCACCTTTTCGGAGCTTCTCTAATTTGAGTTTGTTGAAGGTGCATCGAGTGCTTTTGGCAACGATGGTTTTGGTCTTGGTTCTCTTGGCCGAAAGGCGAACCGACGCACCCTTGGTCACTCTCACCGTAATGGTCGTCGTCTTGGACGTGATTTTCTTGGGGCGCAGTTTCTTAAGGACCAATGTCTTGGACGGGGCAGCGGCCGGTGGATTGGTGCCGGTACCCGTGGGCGGACTTGGTTGCATACTAGGGGAAGCACTTGGCCGTGTGTCGGGAGAAGCGCTTGGCTGCGTATGTGGGGAGGCGCTCGGCTGTACGCCGGGAGAAGCGCTCGGCGGCGCATGTGGGGAGGCACTCGGCTGTACGCCAGGAGAAGCGCTCGGCTGCGCATGTGGGGAGGCACTCGGCTGTACGCCGGGAGAGGCGCTTGGCTGTGTACCGGGGGGCGTGCTTGGTGGCGTACTGGTGCCTGGTTGTACCGGCTTCAAGGGAGTGTCGCATGTCGTACAATGCGTTGCCGCCCAGAAGATGTCGGGAATAGGCAACCAATGCGCACGCCGCCTTCTCCGAGGCCATTATGTTCACGGAATCGTCTGCCTCGTGCCGAAATCCGCCAGTGGCCTCGTCCCGATAGCCAAGCAGGTTGGCAACGGCGTTACCCAAAAAGGGGTTATCCCATGTGTCGACGTATCCGATTGCGGTTAGCGCCATAATGACTTCCGCCGTACTCTCGGAGGAATCTGCCGCCGTGGCGTAGCCAAATCCGCCGCTGTTCCTTTGCAAATCCTGAAGGGTCGTTATGGCTTGGCTTATGGCGTCCACCACAATGGATTTCTCTTCTGCGGCGTCCCCTGGGGATGCAAGTTCTGCAAGATAATAAGGCGCCAATGCGCACATGACGATGCTGGTGACGTCCGGGTCGGCCGTGCCGGTGGATGAACCGGTAAAGTCCCAACCACCGTTGTTGATTTTATGTTCCATCAAGTAATTAACGCACCAAATGCGAAAAGCCGCACCATCTTCACTCGAAGCGTAATTGCCGGAGTTCAAGGCCAACAATGCGTAGGCCACTCCGGTGACGCCCTGCTTCTTGGCGGCGTAGCCGCCGTCGCCGTCGGGGCGCAGCAATGCGGAGACGAGGTCGTATCCGCGGAATTGGGTGGCGTCCACGCCCATTGCGGTCAGTGCAAGGATGACGCGTTCGTTGTCGGTTATGTAATTCCGATGCAACGTCACCTCCCCGGTATCAGGGTCAACGGCGTGGGCTTTGGTTTGAATGTACGATTCCAACGCGTCCAAGTAGGCGGCGTTCCAAGCGGCGTCCTTCCGGTTGCCCCGATTTAGGGCAATGGCCGCCCATTCCCCACCGACGCTGCCGACGGTCGGCGCGGTTATTTGGGCTTGAAGGTAGTCCAGTGCGTCGGGGAAGGCGGAACGGATGGGTAAATAATTGGAATCAATATTGAAGTCGTCGGTGTAATGGAACACAATCCGGTCGCCTTGCCGTAAGGTTTGCTCACTCACGCCCAACCAGGGCGACTCATCGTTGACGAGGTACAGCCAACCCGACATCATGCCGTTGGTTCCCCCGCCTATCGTTACGCCGTCCTTGGTGACGGAGTCAATGTATGCGCCGTATTCGCTGACTGGCGCGTCCCAAGTGAGGCCGTTTGCCGCCAACGTTTGCTCGAAGGCGTCCAGCAACGTCGCCTCGCTGTCGATAACGACGTCTTGCGTCTCAATCCATGTGGTTAAATTGTCTTCGGCATAGGTGTGCCGCTCGCCGTTGTCCCCGTGCGCCTCGTCCCCCAGCAGGGTGAAGGACACCGTGATGGCGTCCGAGTCGGCCGCCCCCGCCCATGTCGGATGCGCCGTCGCCAACGCCAGGGCAAAGGCAATTAATAGACTTAAGAATGCTCTTGTTTTTTGTTTCATCATGTTGTGACTCCTTTCTTTGTTGCTGTTGAGCGAACAAAAGCGTTGACTGAGACCCGTGCAACAAGCGTTATTGAGAACCATAACGCTCCGCAATTGAGAACTTTCCTATAAGCGAACAAAGGGCCTCGCCTAATTCAAGGCAAGACCCGTGCGTAACACCAAAAAACCCTCTAGGTAAAAACCAAAAAGGACTTGTTTGGTAACGGCACTTCCCTCACCGAAAGAACGTACCATTACATGGCAGGTCTCCTGACTTTCCGCGTCCAGCCGGTTCATTCGTCTTCTCGGGATTTACGCGCGTCGACACGCATAAGAGGTAACTCCCAATGACTGGCCGCACCATACGGCGCGGGAATGTCCCGTAGCGGATTACAGTAGAAGTGAGCTGTCCCGGATTTACACCGGGTTCCCTGTTAGGCAATTGGTTTATGCACCATGTAACATTTCACAGTATACACTCCATGGATTACCAAGTCAATCTTTTTTTGCCTGAACGAAATTACTCTTGTGCGGATGTGCCAACATCCGTCCCTTGAAAAATGCGTGGGAACGTAGTATGATGATGCCAGGGTCAAAAGGTTCTGTGTTTTCACGCTTGCATGAAAACACAGAACCTTGGGATCCGCAAAAACATGAGAAAGTAGCCCGATAGGGCGGATTTCGAATGTTTTAGGACTGCGGGAGCGTGAAACGCGGAGCAGTCCGTGGTATCAAAGATAACATTGCAAAGGAGAACAAGCCCATGCCCCATCGAAAAGGGTCGTCCTCATCACTGTCGCGTTGGTTCTATGACGCCTTCTTTTCCCCGTGGCTGGAACTTCGCATCCGGTTGTTTCACGTGCTGGCGATGGGAGGGACGCTAATCAGTTTCTCGGTATTCGTCCTTGGAATCGTCAACCGCGCGGGGACGGTCAACGCGATAGCCACCGCCGTCTCCACCGCCTTGTCCTTTTCATTGCTGATGTATTCCCAACGCAGTGGACGTTACCAGCTCTGCTACATGGTTACGGTTATGGGGATTTTCATCGGCTTGTTTACCACGCTTTTCTTCTCGGCGGATGGATATCGCGCCGGTATGCCCCTCTATTTTCTGTTTGCCGTGGTGTTCACCATCTTTATGCTGGAAGGGAAGAAGGCCATTTTCTTTTCCGTCGTTGAGGTTCTGCTCTACGTCTCCCTCTGCATCCTTGCGTATCTGCGTCCGGAATTGGTCAACCACTATGCTTCCGAGCGGGAAATTGTAACGAACGTCATTATTAATTTCCTGTTGGTGAGCGTGGTGCTTGGCATATGCCTCTACCTGCATTTTCGCATGTACAACGAGCAGCAACGCAGGCTTGACGAACAAAACGCGGTGCTGGAACAGGCCAACCGCACGAAGACGGAGTTCCTCGCCAACGCTTCCCACGAGATGCGGACGCCGTTGACCGTCACCTCGGTCAACGTGCAGACCGTAATCGAGATTCTGGAGGACATGGGTGAAAGGGTGGACGACCCGGAGGCGGAAGAATTGTTGAAAAACGCCCAAGGCGAAATTATGCGTTTGTCGCGCATGGTGGGGGGCATGCTGACTTTGGCGTCCATGAGCGAAAGTACCGACAGGCAGAAGCTGGACTTCTCCTCGCTTGTGCAGAGCAGCGTCGAAATGTTGCGCTTGAACCTCTCGAAGCGCGGCAACACGATGGAGACGGACATTGAAGCGGGATTGGACGTGTTCGGCAATGCGGATTTGCTGGCGCAAGTCCTGACCAACCTTCTGCAAAATGCGGGGACGCATACCGAGAACGGCACGGTGGCGGTGAGTGCGAAAAGGAAGGGAAGCACGATTACGGTAACGGTACGGGACACCGGAGTGGGCATAGCGCCGGAGCTGTTGCCCCGCGTGTTTGAGCGCGGCGTGTCCACGGGCGGCACGGGTTTCGGACTGTATTTGTGCAAAACGGTGGTGGAATCCCACGGCGGGCGGATTTGGGTTGACAGTGAAGTCGGCAAGGGTGCCGCGGTACATTATACGTTGCCCTTCTACGAGGGCCAGCTGGGGGGGACGGAATGAACGGCTTGATTTTATTGGTGGAGGACAACGAGCAGATATTGAGGGGCAACGCCCGTATGCTCAGGCGGCGCGGTTACGACGTGACGTCGGCGGCGACGTTGCGGGAGGCGCGTGAACGCATGGCGGAGGCCGCGCCCGACGTGGCCGTGCTTGACATCATGTTGCCTGACGGCAGCGGGCTGGACTTCATGCGCGAGTTACGGAGGAACGGCAATATCCCCGTACTGCTCCTGACGGGGCTGACCGCTCCGGAGGACATCGTACGCGGTTTGACGGAGGGCGGCGACGATTATCTTACCAAGCCTTACGACTTTACCGTCCTATTGGCGAGGATTGAGGCGCTTATGCGCAGGGCGGGGCGCGTACCCGACGTCCTGCTAAAGGGCTCGCTCAAACTGGACATCGTGGCGGGACAGGCGTTTGTGGGCGATGGCAACATACTTTTAACGCAAAAGGAATTTTCGCTCCTACTGTTTTTGGTTGAAAACGAGGGGAGTCCCATGCAGACGGATCTCATCTATAAAAGGGTGTGGAAGCAACCAATGGCGAACGACGACGGCGCACTTAAGAACGTGGTCTACAAGCTGCGCAAGAAGCTGACTGGCTCCGGGTATACGATTGTCAATATGCGCGGCGAGGGGTACTGTTTTGAAAGGGAATAAATCTATGGTCACGATTTAGCGACTTTCGCACAACTCCATATGATTTGTGGTAGAATGGGAGCATCCGAGTCAGGGTGCTTTTTGGTTTGCGCAAAGCTAGTTCGGCGAAACCAACACTTTATTGAATGGAGGGTTATGAATGAAACGAATCACGGCTTTACTCATGATACTACTGGCATTGGTTCTGACGGGCTGTACGGGAGCGGTAGAAGATGCGGGAGTTACGGAAGACGCGGGGGTTGCGGAAGGTACCGAGGCGTCGTCCGTTACCACGTCGCCCGTCTCCGCGTCGCCCGACTCCGCTCAGGAGGAGGCGGTTGCCCTTACCCTTTATGCCGAATTGCCCGGTGAAACGATGGAGAAGCAGACGGAGTACCTGCCCGTTGAAGAAGCGCCCGCTTCGTCGTCCCTAATCGCCTTTTACTTGGCCGACGAGTTGTCCGCGTGGACGGGATTTGACTTCGCGTTGAACGACGTGCGGTTTGGCGAGGACGACGTTACCGTGGACTGGTCGAAGGACTCCACCCTTATTGCGGGGCTGGACGACGGGGAGGGGGAAGGGGAGTTCCTTTTGCTCGATGGCGCGAGTCTTAGCTGGTTTATGATGGACAGTTTGGCCATGACTTTGAAGGAGAATCTCGACGTGACGACGGTGTACTACTGCTCGGACGGTGGCTCGGTCACGTTCCCCAACCAAGAGGAAATGGCTTCACAGGGATTGCCCGTCCTGCCGATGGAGCAACCATATGAAGGCAGTACGTTCTTCATGACCCGTGGCGAGGGAAAAGGCGACTTGGCGCCAATGGACGAAGAGCAAGCCGAAGAATCGGATGTGGAAGTGTGGAAAAGCATGTCGGGCAGTTATGCGTGGCAGGAATCCAGTCAATTTAGCAACGCCACCTTGAAGTTGAAGTATCTTGACAACGACTGCTTGGCGTTCGAGCTTGGGTTGATGGAAGGCAGTGAATCGGGAGACGACGCGAAGGAATTGGTTGTTGCCGGCGTAATGGCCGTGGACGAAAACGGCGTCGGCCGATATGAAGGCGATTCCGATGCAAAGAAGGCCCTCGCCATTGACTTTACTATTTCGGAAAGCGGACAGCAGGTCATCGTCTCACATACGGGTAAAATCAGCATTTCCCCAGACGGCGCGTATGAGTTTTACGATGCGGGGTTTGAGGTTACGGAGGAGTTGGCGACGTCGATACTGGAATTCCTTCCCACGCCCGCCACTTCCTTGAATCGCAACGTCGGGGACTATACCGTCAACTTCTCGGACGAATTGGATGACGACGGGTTTTACCCCGTAGAGGTTACATTTGACGACACGGGAGAGGTCTTGGCGAAATTCCTCATAGCCGAGGACGCCGGTCAAATATTCCGCGTGGACGACGATATAGAGCCCGTGTTGATTTTCGGCTCGTAACGGGGCGCCAACGCCAATGGGGCGCTCCATAGGGCCTCAGTCTCTGGTTCGGAGGGAGCATGAAAAAATCAATGAGTTTGGTGGTGGTTACCGTAATGGCTTGTCTGTTCTCGACGGCTTGCTCGGAATGGTCGGACACCTCAAAAACAACGCCGACGCCGGATATATACGTGGCGGAGGGGCGGTTTTCCCTGGGTGGTTTGCTGCCACCCGACGAGTCCGATGACCGTCATAGTTGGGAAATCGAATACGGCAACTTCCCCCACATGGACGGGTCGAAGTCGCTTGCCTCGGCGGCGGAAGCAATGGCGCGGCACTTACTCAATCCCGAAGGAAGGATGACGCGGGAGCTCGTCAATTTCTCGTATAAATCTTATGCGATGGAGGCGTTCCTCCATCAAAACAGGGAGTCGTCAGAAATTTTGTATGACGAGGACGTACCCGTCTATTTGGAGGCGTCCACGCCCAATCTGCTTCTGCTGGCGGATTTTATGCCGGAGGACGGGGCTTATCTGGAAAGCGGAGGCGACACGGTCGTCGCCAAGGAGTTCGGCAGAGAAGCGACCGTGTTTATTGCACACGCAGACAACCCCGTCCAAAGCTTGACGATGGAGCAGTTGAAGGACGTACTTTCTGGCACAATCGTCAACTGGGAAGAGGTCGGCGGTGACGATCAGCCCATAAAGGTATACTGTGATTTTGAGGAGATGGGATTGGAAATGCAGGATTTCTTCCATTCCCGCATATTGAAGGGCATGGGCCTTGTCAATCCCGTGGAAGGTGAACAGAGGATTCCCAGCGGGATTGAGGGGGGTGGAGACTATACGCTCTCTTTCCCAGCCGCTTACCACAATGAGTTAGGCAGCATTGGTGTGTCATTGGCAAGGGACGCTGGTTTATCCGATGTGAAGGTTCTGGAAGTCGATGGGGTGGCGCCGAACGCCGAGTCGCTCCGTTCCGGCAGTTACCCCCTCTATGTCGGCTGTTACGCCGTATATTGGGAAAGGGATCGGGACGGCGTGCCAGGTGCGTTTGCCGAATGGCTACTCTCACAGGAGGGTGCCGCAGTCGTCGAGTCAGCCGGAATCATTCCAATCGGCCAGTGGTCCGAGTAGGGAGTGTTACTGTTCAGACGTGCGTCTGAACGTAACGACATGCACACGCAAGGGGGGTCGGGGCTGATGGAACTATGGATGGCGGGTTTGCTATGCTTGTTTGCGGTGGCGGTTGTTTCGGCGCTATTGTTGCTTGCCAAACGCAAGGGCAAAAGGAAATGGATGGTGGCGGCGGTAGTGGCGGCGGCGACAATACTACTGGCCGCACTTGCGTATATCGTGCTTGCACTTATATTTCTCGGTGCAGTGTAGCGTGCCGAGCAAAGCTGAAAAAATGACGATATTAGGTGACGTTTTGAAAGGAGATTTACCATGAAAAGGATACTCGCATTTGTACTATCCCTTACTTTGACAATGATGGCGTTGTCGGCTTGCGGCGACGATTCGGCAACAGAGGCTTCTCCGCCGCCGACCCAAACCCCACCCGCAAGCTCCGCACAGCCGTCCGGGGAACCGCAGCCGTCGGAGCCGCCAAGTGAAGAACCGTCTGAAGCGCCGGAGCTTTCCGACGACCCCGATGGTGGACTCGAAGAAGCGCATGAGGACGTGCAAGGCGATATGGAAACCCACTACACGTATCACGATGAGGAAAATGAGTTGATGCTTAGTTATCCCAGCGTCTTTGCCAAAGAGGGTGAGCTGGACCAAGGCGGGTATGTGCATTTTCCCTCACGGCAAACGGAAGGCAGTGAGCTTGTCTATTGGGTCGTCCCCAATACACACAAAGAGGAGCCCGCTGACTTTATCAAACGCGTCAGCGCCGAAGACAAGATGGAGTTGGAAGGCAACGCCGTAATCGCCAAGGTGGAAGAAATGGATCAGGAGACGGGGGAGCGTAGATGGAGCGTATGCTATTGGGTGGTTGACGTTGATACGGTCGTCAACGTCTCGATTATCTGCGACACGCCCGAATATGCGGACGTAATCTACGAAGACCTGCAAAATGCCGCAGTATATGTGGAGAGCGTGGCAGGAATAGAATTCTGAGTCGGCATGTAAGGATGGATGCCACGGACTGCGACGTATTTGCGCAAGGTTTCACGCTCTCGCAGTCCCTAAACATTGGAAGGTGGAAGACGGTGACGCGTCACGGCGGCAATTTTGCGTGTGGCGCGCCACCGTTTTTGTGCGAAGGCCAAGTTGAACGCCACCATTGCAAAAGCTATATCAGATAGGTCGCAAAAAGTTTATCAGACAGGGGACTTGACAGGAAGGCGAAAGAATTATATCCTGATATTACTAAGGTGCGTGAAGGGGGATGGATATGGACGTGTACGAGGTAAAGCCTCTATCCATAGATTTTGAACGTGGTGGGACGTGGAATGTGGAGTGTTCGGTGCCGGGTTCCAAAAGTATAACGAATCGGGCGTTCTTATTGGCGGCCTTGGCGGAAGGGGGGAGTCGGCTGGACGGCGTCGCCATGCATAAGGACGGCGAGGTCTTCCTGCAATGTCTGGAGGCGTTGGGATATGAGTACCATTGGGAGTCCGCTGAATCCATAACCATATATGGCAAGGGTGGGGACGTTCCCCGCAAGGCGGGGGAGGTCTACGTCGGCAGTGCGGGAACGGCGGCCAGGTTCATAACGGCCATGTTGGCGTGTTCGGACGGCCAATACCTTGTTCGTTCCTCGGAGCAGATGGCGGCTCGCCCCATGGAGGAACTGTTGGTTGCGTTGGAAGGGTTGGGTGCGCGGTTTGCATATGGGGGAAGTCCAAGGCACTTGCCCTACCAAGTGACGGGAAGGAATCATGGAGCAGACGGCGAGGATGTCGGTGACGGGAATGCCGGTGATGAAGCGACGGATTCCAAAAGTGCCGATAATAAGGCAGATTCTGAAAGTATTAAGTTGCGATTAAATATTGATAGGAGCAGCCAGTTCCTGAGCGCCCTACTGATGGCCGCCCCTCTGTGCGGGAAACCGCTGGAGGTGGCGTTGGTGGGGGAGAGGACGGCTAGGGCTTACGTTACGATTACGACGAAGATGATGGAGGATTTCGGGTGCCCCGCGTCCTGTCATATTGACGAGGGTGGCGTGACGTACAAGGTTCCGTACGGGGATGGCTATCGGGCGAGGAAGTACAGGGTTGAACCGGATGCGTCCTCCGCTTGTTATTTTTATGCGATGGCGGCTTGTACGGGAGGCACGGCGTTGGTAAACGGCGTGCGGATGGATTCCATACAAGGGGACGTCAAATTCCTTACGGTGTTGGAACGCATGGGTTGCCTGTTACGGGAAGAACGGGAGGGCGTCCGTCTGACGGGGCCGAAGGGGGGAAGGCTGCGCGGGTTGGACGTGGATTTGAGCGATTGTTCCGACCAGACCATGACGTTGGCCGCCATAGCCCCCTTTGCCGATTCGCCCGTCACCATAAGGGGCGTCGGGCATATACGTGTACAGGAGTCAAATCGGATTCAGGCCGTTTGCAACGAGTTGGAAGGGATGGGGGTGCGAACCGAGCAAGGCGGGACGTGGTTGCGCATACACCCGGGGCGGCCTCGGGCGACGACCGTGGCAACCTATGACGACCACAGGATGGCGATGGCGTTCGCCATAACGGGTTTGCGTACTCCGGGGATGAGGATTGCGAATCCGAATTGTTGCGCCAAGACGTTCCCACAATACTTTGCGGTGTTGGAATCCCTGCTGTGATATATGTTAAGTTTAGGTTTCATATTTGTCGAAATGCCTGTACATATAAGAGTAAACGTGCGAATTAACTATTTTGAAGGAGGATTGTGTCGTGAAAAAGATGACGGAACGGTTGGGGGAAGAGGTTAGGAAGGCGTTTGCGGACGCCGGATATGGGGAGGAGTATGGCGGCGTTGCGGCGTCCAATCGTCCGGACTTGTGCCAGTACCAGTGCAACGGGGCGATGGCGGCGGCAAAACGCCACAAGAAGGCGCCCATCCAGATTGCGGGGGAAGTGGTGGAGAGGTTGTGCGGCAATGCGGCTTTTGACGAGGTGGAGGCCGTGAATCCGGGATTCATCAATATAACCGTGAATCGCGACTTGTTGGCGGAGTACGTCAATGAAATGGCTTCCGACCCCAGGATGGGGTGTGGGAAGGAGGAAGAGCCCAAGACCATTCTGGTCGATTACGGCGGGCCCAACATAGCCAAACCGTTGCACGTGGGGCATTTGCGTTCCACCATCATTGGCGAGAGCGTCAAGCGGATTAAGAAGTTCATGGGGAACGAGGTGGTCGGCGACGTCCATTTGGGTGATTGGGGTATGCCCATCGGATTGGTAATTACGGAATTGGGGAGACGGCATCCGGAATGGGTTTACTTCCAGGAGGACGGGGATGTGGACGTCCAAGCGCCGACGGAGGCGCCGTTTACCATTGACGATTTGGAGGAAGTCTATCCGTACGCCAGCAAGAAGTCCAAGGAGGATTCCGCCTATTACGAGGAGGCGGCCGAGACGGTGGCGCGGTTGAACAAGGGACACAAGGGTTACAGGGCGTTGTGGCGGCAGATGGTGGACGTGTCGGTTGCGGAAGTCAAGAAGACGATGACGAGGCTGCACGCCGACTTTGACCTGTGGAAGGGGGAGAGCGACGCCACCCCCTATATTGACGGCATGGTGGACGACATGCGGAAGAAGGGGTATGCGTATCTGAGTGACGGGGCGTTGGTCGTGGACGTCAAGGAGGAGGGGGACAAGAAGGAGGTGCCGCCGTGCATCATCTTAAAATCCAACGGGGCCCCGCTCTATGCGACGACGGATTTGGCCACCATCATCGATAGGGAGAAGAACTACCATCCCAATCAGATTATTTATCTGACGGACAAACGACAAGACTTTAACTTCATGCAAATGTTCCGTTGTGCCAAGAAGGCGAAGTTGGTGGGGGAGGACGTGGAGCTCACCTTCATTGGGTTTGGCACGGTCAACGGCAAGGACGGCAAACCGTTTAAGACGAGGGACGGCGGGGGCATGAAACTGGAGGCCCTGCTCTCGGAGACGGTTGAGGCGGTATACCGGAAGATCATGGGCAATCGGGAAGAGTCGGACGCCCCCGACGGCGCGGAAGGGGTGGACGAGGCAAGGGGCATGACGGAGGCGGAGGTTCGCGACGTGGCGGAAAAGGTGGGCATTGCGGCCATCAAGTACGGCGACTTGTCCAACCAGGCAATCAAGGACTACATCTTTGACATGGAGCGTTTCGTGTCCTTTGAGGGGAATACGGGTCCCTACATCATTTACACCATCGTAAGGATTCGTTCGATACGGAGGAAATACGAGGAGAGGGGTGGAGTCCTCGGGGCAGGGGCGACGGTCGTTGCCGCCGCTTCCGATAAGGAGTTGGCCATTTTCCTGCAATTAACGAAGTTTCAAGAATCGATGGAGCAGGCGTACCGTGAAAACGCACCCCACAAGTTGTGCCAGTTCATGTATGAGTTGGCCAACGCCTACAACTCCTTCTACCATGAAAGCAAAATATTGGCGCAGGAGGACGAGGGGCGGAAGGCGTCGTGGTTGCTGCTGTCGGATTTGGTTCAACGGGTGCTTGGCGCGTGTGTGGATTTGTTGGGGATGGAGGTGCCGGAGCGGATGTAACGTCGTGCGGGCTTGAACCCCGTGCCGCATGGGGGTGACGCCGACCTTGTGGTGGCGTCGAGGTTGTGTATGGGAGGGTAGCCATGTTTGTGGGAAGGAAGAGAGAGTTACAACATCTTGAGGCACAATACCAAGGAGGGGGGAGTACCTGCACCGTCCTGTATGGGAGGAGGGGAATCGGCAAGACGGAGTTGGTTCGCCATTTCCTTGCGGGCAAGGACGCCTTGTATTACCAGGTGGGGGAGTGTTCGGAGAGGGAGCAGTTCTTCCTGCTGGAGAAGGAGTGGGGTAGGGGGAAGCCTGAGACCGGCGACTTCTACGCCTTGTTGCGCGGCGCCATGTCGGGCAACAAGGGCAAACGAATACTGGTTCTGGACGAGTTTCACAAGCTTGCCAAGAATGGCGAATCCGTTTTGGCGGCACTGGGAAAGCTTCTGGCGGAACGCGAGGAGGCGGGCGACCTCATGCTGGTGTTGCTGAGTTCCTCCATCCAATGGGTGGAGAACCAGATGGCGGAGGAGTGTGGGGGTTTGACGAAGCGGATTACCTCGACGAAAAAGGTTCAAGAGTTCAGCTTCTTGGAGATGGTCGACCGATTTCCCGACATGCCGGTGGAGGAATGCATACGGGTCTATGGGATTCTGGGCGGGGTGCCGGCCTATTTGAACCGGTGGGACGAAGGCAAGAATGCAAAGGAGAACGTGAAGTCCCTGTTTCTGGCCGAGGGCGAGACATTTTCCATGGAGGTGGAGAGTTACCTCAAGAGCGAATTGAGGGAGCTGTCACTATACAATACGATGCTGGCGGTGCTGGCCGAGGGTAAAACCAAGTTGAACGACGTCCATGAAAGGACGGGGTTCAGCCGCGCCAAAATCAGCGTGTACTTAAAGAACTTGATACAAATGGACGCCGTGGAGAAGACGACGTCCTACCGGGCGGGCAATTATGGCAACGCCAAGAAGGGGCTGTACGCAATACGGGAGCCCTTCTTGTATTTTTGGTATCGATTTTGCTTTCCCAACCAGACGCGCATACAGATGGAAGGGGAAGAAGTGGTTTGGAAGACGTTGGTGGAACCCGATTTTGACGCCTATATGGAGCGGTTCTTCGTCGCGGTGTGCAAGGAATACGTGGACATCATGAATAGGTACCAGAAGTTGCCCTTCGCGTATCATGGGAACTGCGGGAGCTGGTACGGGAAGTCGGGGGACTTGCATCTTGTGGCGCAGGATAAGAAGGGGCGTTCGTTGGTCGGAACGTGTAAATGGTCGAGCGAGGCGGCTTCGGAGCGGGATTTGGTGTCGCTGTTGGCGACCATGGAGTCGGCGGGGCTGGATTCGGACTACTACTACCTGTTCTCGAAGAGTGGGTTTACGGATTCCATGGTACAAAAGTCGAAACAAATGGAGAACATCGTGCTAACGGATATGAGCAGTCTATAGGGGAAGCGAATATGAAATGTGAAAAATGCGGTACGGAATTGAAAGATGGCGACTGGGCGTGTTACATTTGCGGGGAACCGGTTCGGCTGGAAGGCGGGCTGGAAAAGAAACGAGAAGATGAGCCGGAAGGTGGTTCGGAGGGCGAGTTGGAAGGCGAGCGGGAGGGTAGTTCGGAGGGCGGGCTGGAGGGCGAGCGGGAAGATGGTTCGGAGGGCGGGCCCGTCCAGCTGGTCGAGTCTGCGGAGGCTTCCACCCAAGGGTGGAGGAAGGCCGTATGGCGATGGCTGACGACGCCGAGGCATGTGCGACGCGTGCCAAGGGCCGACGCATCCCCAAGCGAGGGGGAACGGAGAATGGCGACCGTCCGAGCGGGAGCGGGGGCGTTGAAGAAGTATGGTGGCAAGGCCGCAGGGCAGGGCAAGCGGGCTTTCAAACGGGGTAAGGCGATCTGGGGACGGATTGACGAGAGGGGGACGCAGTTCCTTGAGGGCGCGCGACCTAGCGGGGCCCAAGCCGTCGCTTCGGATGTTTCGGATGTGGGGGAGTTCCATCCCAAGGACGTGGAGGAGCATCGCACGATGGCCGTCTATTCATACCTGCCGTTGGTGGCCATCCCAATCGTCAAGGCGCACGGCTCCCGATACGTCCGTTTTCACGTGAACCAAGGACTCGCCCTATTGTTTTGTGAAATCTTGTACCTGCTGTTTTGCGTGGTCGCATCGTTGGCGCTGTCGAGGTGGTTTCGTTACGCGCCGCTCGTGATTGGCGTGTTGGCCTTGTTGTTCATGGTGTTTCTGGTATTGGCCGTCATCGGGATGTGGAACGCCGCCACGGGGCGCGCCAAAGCGCTGCCGTTGGTCGGGAGGATGAAGGTGTGGGATGAGCGGGGATTGCTCGCCTTTGCCAGATTCTTTCCGGATGAATGCGTGGAATCCGCCTATTTGATAGATTACGAAGAATTATACGGGGAGGGCGTGAGGGGTCTCGTCTTTGACATTGACAACACGTTGGTCGAGCACGGGGCGGATGCAAGCGAGGAAGCGAGGGCGCTGTTCGGAAGGTTGCGGGAGATGGGGTTTGAGACGTGCTTGATATCCAACAATGGCAGGGAGCGGGTGGAACGGTTCAATCAGGAGATACAGACGCTCTACCTGTTCAAGGCGGGCAAGCCGGGTCGTTCCGCCTATCTGCAAGCGATGAACAAGATGGGCACGGATTTGGAGAACACGGTGTTCATAGGCGACCAGCTGTTTACGGACATTTATGGCGCAAAACGCAGTGGAATGCGTAACATATTGGTGGAGCCGGTTGGCAAGAAGGAAGAGGTGCAGATTGTCGTCAAACGGCGCTTGGAGCGGATTGTCATGTACCGTTACGGGAGAGGGAAGAATAAGGTGGGGTAAGGTGTTGAAGAACAAGGATGGGAGAAGGCTCGATGAGGAAACGGAAGGAATTGAATGCGTGCTTGGAGCGGATGAAACTGGACGCCATATTGGTTTCCGACCCCTATAACGTTCGATATTTAAGTGGGTTTGGCGGTGGCGAGGGGTACCTGTTGGTTACGCGGCAGGAAGGCGTCTTGTTGGTGGACTTTCGTTACACCGCCCGCGCCAAGGACGAGGTGGCCGAATCCATGGATTCAGCAGAATCTGTGGCGAAGGTTATTGAGGTCAAGGGAAAATACGAGGATTTTTTGAGGGACTACTTGGAAGGGAAAGGGATAGGGAGGATGGGGTTTGAGGGCAATCACGTTCGGTATGCGCAGTACGTGGCGTTCCGGGATGGTTTGCCACAAGTGGAATTGGTGCCTGTGGGGGACGAGTTGACGAGGTTGCGCAGGGTGAAGACACAGGAGGAATTGTCGTGCATGAAGCGGGCGGCGTGGATTGGCGACCAAACGTTTGAGGAGGTTCTTCCGTTCTTGCGCGTGGGGAGGACGGAACGGGAAGTGGCGGGGCAAATTGAGTATCTGCTGAAGCGAAATGGTGCGGAGGGGACGAGTTTTGACGTAATTGTGGCGTCCGGACTGAATTCCGCCAAGCCCCACGCAGAACCGACGTGTAAAAAGATAGAGGACGGGGAGTTCGTCACGTTGGATTTTGGTTGCCGTTACGGGGGTTATTGCTCCGATATGACGAGGACCGTCGTGATGGGCAAGGCCAACGATAGGCAAAGGGCGGTCTACCGGACGGTCAGGGAGGCGCAGGAAAGGGCGCTTGCGGCCATACGGGCGGGGATGAAGGGCAAGGATGTGGACAAGGTGGCGAGGGATTATATTAAGGAGTCCGGGTATTGGAAGGAGTTTGGCCATGGATTGGGGCACGGAGTGGGGTTGGAGATTCACGAGGAGCCCAGGCTGTCCCCCTTGGAGGAGGAGGAAATCCTGTCGGGCATGGTGGAGACGGTTGAGCCGGGCGTCTACATCGACGGGTTTGGCGGCGTCAGGATTGAGGACATGGTGGCCGTGACGGAAACGGGGTGCGTAAATTTTACGCATTCGGACAAAGACTTGATGGAATTGTAGGGGCGCGAGACAAACGTTACTGTTCAGACGTGCGTCTGAACAGTAACGACATGCACACGCAACAACAAGAACGGTTGTTGCGGCGCACCTTCGTACCCCGCATGTTTGTGAAACAACTCACAAACATGCTTGCGGGAGGTATCGACTGAACAGTAACGGGCAAGCGCCCATGAATGGATGGAAGGGGTGGGGTGTATGGTGAAGAAAATGGAGCCGTATGAGTGCAAGGGGGTCGTATTCGGCGTGGGAAAACCCAAGATATGCGTGCCTTTGGTGGAAAAGACGGATGACGCCTTGGTGGAACGGGCAGGGGCGATTCGCGGTCTGCCTTTTGACTTGTTGGAGTGGAGGACGGACCATTGGAATGGGAAATGGGAGGAAGGACGGTTGGTGGAGGCGTTGTCGGCGCTAAAGGACAAGATTGACGGCAAGCCGCTGCTATTTACGTATCGAACGAAGACGGAAGGCGGGCTTGGGGATTGTGAAGAGGTCGCCCCTTATTTTGAGAGGGTTCGTCAGGCGGTGGAGACGGGGTTGGTCGACTTGGTTGACGTGGAATATCGGATGTGCAGGAGGGGAATTGCCGATGTGCTTGGCAAGGGAAGAAGGTGCGTGGAAGGATTCTGGAAGGCGGCGCGCGGCAAGGGCGTCGGGATTGTCGTCTCGTACCACAACTTCGACGCCACCCCCTCCTCGAAAGATATGGTGAGGATAGTTGAGGACATGCAGAATATAGGCGCGGACATGACGAAGGTCGCCGTTACGCCAAGACGGGAGCGGGACGTGCTGACGTTGTGGGACGCCACGTTGGCGTTGCGGGAGGGGCGCGCCGACCGACCCTTCATCACCATGGCCATGGGAGGGATGGGGGTGCTGACCCGCCTTTCGGGCGGGACGTTTGGCTCGGCCATGACGTTTGCCAGCGCCGGTCGGGTTTCGGCACCGGGGCAAATGGACGCGGAAGAGGTGAATGGGATTCTGGACGCGCTACGTAGGGCGGCGGTGGATGACGCCGAGGAACGGAACGCGGCAGGGCACATTTTTCTGATTGGGTTCATGGGCGTGGGAAAGAGCGGGGTGGCGGAGGAGTTGGGCTTGAGGCTGGGATTGCCCGTCAAGGACGCCGACGCGTGCATCGTGGCGGAAGAGGGAAGGGCGATTGCGGAGATATTTCAGGACGAGGGCGAGGAGTATTTCAGGGACGTCGAGACGGCCTGGCTGAAAGGGTTGGGAAGCGCCCCGCCCGCCATTGTATCTTGCGGCGGCGGCATGGCGCTGCGGGAAGAGAACGTGCGGGAAATGAAGGGGCAGGGGACGGTCGTACATTTGACGGCCACTCCCGAAACGGTGTACGACAGGATAAAGGACGATGGCGGGAGGCCGGTACTGAAGGGCAACATGAACGTCGCATACATTCGGACGTTGATGGGGGCGAGGGAAGCCTACTATGAGGCGGCGGCGGACGTGACGGTGGCGACGGACGGGAAGGCGATAAGCGAGGTGGCGGACGAGGTGGCGGACGAGGTGGCGGCGCGGTTACAGCTTTGAGCGTTGCCTTTTGGCACATTTGGTGGGCGACATTTGGCGGGCGGCCAAAATTTTTCTTGCCAACCTTCCAAAAATATTATACAATAGGACAATAATCAATTCCCATAGGCGAGGGATGCGTTCAAAGGAGGAAGTAAGGATGATATCGGCAGGTGAATTTAGAAACGGGTTGACGGTTGAGATAGAAGGAGCCATATGTCAGATTATTGAGTTTCAACACGTAAAGCCGGGCAAGGGTGCGGCGTTTGTAAGGACCAAGCTCAGGAACATCAAGAGTGGCGGGGTGGTGGAGAGGACGTTCCGTCCGACGGAGAAGTTTCCACCGGCGCATATTGAGAGGACGGACATGCAGTACCTGTATTCGGACGGGGACTTGTACCATTTCATGAATACGGAGACGTACGACCAACTCGCCATGAGTCCGGAGCAGGTGGGGGATACGCTCAAATTCGTCAAAGAAAACGACATGGTGAAGATGCTGTCCCATAACAACGAGGTGTTCGCCATTGAACCGCCCCTGTTTGCAGAGTTGGAGATTACGGAGACGGAACCCGGCGTGAAGGGTGATACCGCGACGGGCGCCACGAAGCCGGCCATCGTGGAGACGGGCGCCACCGTGTTGGTGCCGCTGTTCGTCAACCAAGGCGACAGGATTAGCATCGATACGAGGACGGGCGATTATCTGAAGAGGGTATAGGCTGAACAACAATCCGTAGACCAGTCTTGACGCCCTAATCATAATATTTGCGTTCACACGAACCCTGCTTGAAGGTCATCCTTTGAGAGGGTTCGCTTTGCGTGAAGGCTCATGTCGGCGCAAGGTTCCGCTATAAAAAAGTCGTATAATTCAGAAGTTTTTCTGTTGGACTATAAAAAATCTTGATAATCCCTTGCGACGCGGGTATAATGGAGGATGAGAGGCAGGTGTGCGTCATGGTCAATCGCAGATTATACATGGACAAACTCATCAAGCTAAAGGATGAAAAGATTATCAAGGTCGTTACGGGGATACGACGCTGTGGGAAATCCACGTTATTGCAGTTGTTTCAAGATTATTTGAGACGGGAGGGCGTGGAAGACGACCAGATTATTTCCATTAATTTTGAGGATATGCGGTTCGAGCCATTGACGGACTACCATAAGTTGTACGATTACGTGATGGAACGTTTGCAAGAGGGCAAGAAGAATTACGTGTTCTTGGATGAGGTTCAGAATGTGGCACAATTTCAGAAGGTGGTGGACAGTCTGTTCGTGGGGGGCGTGGACGTCTACATCACGGGTTCCAACGCCCATATGCTTTCTGGGGATTTGGCTACGTTGTTGTCGGGACGGTATATTGAAATTAACCTGTTGCCCTTGTCGTTTGCGGAATATCTGGAAATGAAGGGTGGCGATAAAAGGGAGGCGTTCATCCAGTACTATCGGTATGGGGCGTTTCCCCAAGCGGCAACCTTGGATGATGAGGAAGTGCGTTCCGATTATGTTCGGGGTATTTACAATACCGTATTGCTCAAAGACATCGTCGCGAGAAAAAAGATAACGGATGTGGAACGCTTGGAGAGTGTGGCACATTTTTTGTTTGACAACGTCGGCAATATAGTCTCATCCAAGAAAATAGCCGACAGTTTGACGTCTTATGGGCGAAAAACCACCTCGACTACGGTGGAGAGCTATGTAGGTGCGCTAATGGACGCATATGTGTTGTACAAGGCGCCCCGGTATGACGTAAAAGGGAAGCAGCATTTAAAGTCATTAGAAAAATACTACGTGGTTGACGTCAGTCTACGGCATTTGGTGCTGGGGGACAGGGAAAGGGACGTTGGACGGATTTTGGAGAACGTCGTATACTTGGAGTTGGTGCGAAGGGGTTATGACGTGCGGGTTGGCAAAGTGGGGGAACGAGAAGTGGATTTCGTTGCGACGAAAGGGGAAAAGGTGGTTTATTACCAAGTGGCCGCCAGCGTGATGGATCCGTCTACCTTTGACAGGGAGTTTGCCCCGTTGCTGAAGATTAAGAACCATTATCCCAAATATGTTTTGACAATGGATGATTTGCCAATGGGACAGGATGGCGTGGAGCAGAAGAACATCGTGGATTTTTTGTTGGAGGGCTAAGGCGCGATACCGTATGGTGAATGAACGCCTTCCGCGCCGAATGGATAAGGGGGAACGGATTGAAATCAAAAGACAATGGTTATAGTACGACGGTGCTGGGTGCCTTTATACTGCTTATGGCCTATATTTTTATAGTGGGCACATTGCCGGTAATCATCGAGAGGACGTTTTGGAGCCGCTGGGGCGAGGGGGTTTCGTCTTGGTTGAACATGGCCACCCTTGTATTGCTTGGCGTCTTCTATTTTGTTCGGACGGCACGAATGTCGGACGGCAAGCTTGGCGTTTTTCGCAATATAACGGCATCGGGAATCCTTCTGGCCGTTGCGTGTTCCGTATTGTTCTTTCTGGTGTTGGACAATTTTTTGGATCCGATATTTGATGGTGCTTTTCCAGAGAGTGCGGCCAACTATCAAGAAACACTTGCGGAATTGCGTCGGTTTCCAGTGACGTCGTTCCTTCATGTCTGCTTGTTTGCTCCAATCACGGAGGAGCTGCTTATGCGGGGATACATACTTACGGGGTTGTGCGATAGGGTTGGGACGAAAAAAGCCCTTGTCGTTACCACCATTCTGTTTGCGGCACTACATTTCAACTTCGTACAAACGTTGTCCGCAGCCATATGTGGATTGGTGCTGGGCTTGTTGTACGTCAAGACGGGTTCCTTGTTCTGCTGTATCTTGGCGCACGCATTATATAATTCTATTTCATTGTTCCGCCATGTGTTGGGGTGATGGTCTACCCGTAGAGTGCGTCCAAGGTCACAAGTTGGAGGTTGGGGGTTTCCCTTGCCATTCTCCGTGCGGCGCTTGTGAAGCCCGATTTGGAGAAGAAAATAAAATGGTAAGAGGAGTATCCCGATAGGAAAAGGGATTTGTCGAGTAGCTTTTTCACGTCAGCCGCACCCATTTTCTCCCTGCGCCATTTGCACTCGCAAAGCAGAACGTTGCCCTGTGGCTTGTTGTCGGCGACAATGTCTATGCCGGCAGAATTATGTGTGCGGCTATCCGTCCCCCACCACGTACCGAAGGATGTGGCGATGAAGGGCAGTGCGTTTTCTCTGTTCTTACGAATGACGTACTGTCGGCAGACGTCCTCAAAAGCGGGTTTGCCGACGAACGTGGGGAGCTCGGGAAACACCATGTTCTCGGCAATAAGCCGTCCCGTTCCCGTCTCAACGCCGCCCCGGTTCAGAAAGATGAATCGATACCAAAAGCGAAAACAATTATCCTCAATTTGATACAGCGACTTGTGGGTACGAACAGGGTTCTCCCCAAACGGGATTTCTTTGCGTAAAATCCGTAAATCGACGAGGGTCTTAATGTACTTCGCGGTCGTGGTGGGCTTCTCGCCAATCTTCATGGAGATGTCGTTGAGACGGCTTGAACCCGTTGCAATGGCCGTGATGATGGAATTGTATAAGGCTGGTTCGCGCAACTCTTGCCGGAGTAACATCGTTGGTTCACCAAACAAGTACGATTGAGGTTCAAAATACAGGTTCATGATGTTTTCCTCAAAAGTGGAAGACGCGTCAATTTGGCCGAGGTAGTGGGGAGTACCCCCCACGCAGGCGTAGTATTTCATTTTGTCCTCATTGGAAAAGGAGGGCAGCATCCGTGCGGCGTCGTAATAATCAAATCCATCAATGAGAAATTGCGCCGTGCAGCGACCAAATAGTGGACTTTTTGCCCCCATCACCTCTTTTTCCATGAAGCTGATTTGATTTCCGCAGAGAATGATGAATATTCCCGTATCCTTCATCTGATGGTCGATGACGTTCTGCAAGGTTGAGGTGACGCTTCTATCTTTGCTTGCCAAATAAGGGAACTCGTCAATGGCAAGGATAAAACGTCGTTGCTTGGCTTTTTCCGCAAGAAATGAAAAAGCGTCGTGCCAGTTGCGAAAGTCACCGGTACTGTTCGGCAACCCAAAGAATTCCCGGACTTTTTTGGAAAAAAGCACAAGGTTGAGGTACTCGTTGGCTTCTTGTGCGGCAAAGAAAATCGCGGGTTTGTTTTTGACGAACTCGCTGATAAGCATAGTCTTTCCTACGCGCCTTCGTCCAAACACCACGGCCATTTGATGCGTTCCCTTCGCATATAGCTTGTTAAGGGCGGCCAACTCATTGTTTCGACTTACAAACATATTATCCCCACCTCGATTTCATCTTCACATGATTTAGAAACAAAAGTATTATACTTGTGTTTCTAATATTATGCCATACGCGACATGTGGAGTCAAGCGCTATTTTTATCCTTAGCATTCTTGGCATTCTTGGCTTTAAGTCAATGGGGTGAAAATTTTGGTTTGCATTGAATGCCGAATCATGGTAAGCTATTGGTACGACTTTATGTAAGTGACATAATGCTGTCAGGTAATTCGTATATCTATGTGATATTTCTTGAGTGTTCATATGTATCCAAAACATCAAGCTTGCTGTAATGGTGTGAGTGCGCCCAGCGACAAGGTTTCCGTTAATTTGCCACAACTATTGGTTGCAAAAAGAACAAATATTTGTTAGACTAGAAAGGAGAGAGGGTTTGTCGGAAAGTGAAGAGAGTAAAAGGGGTGGGGTGTCATACCAGAACAAGGACATCCTGTTCAAGGTATTGAGTGAAGCTTACAGAGAGAAGAGCTTTGCCGCATATGGGATTGACCTGCCACGAATCAAGGCAGTGTTGCCTACCAACCTACCGAAGATATGGGCGAACGTGAAGGAGCCGGATGGTCTGTTCTTGCTGGAAGACGACACATACGTGATTGTAGATTATGAGTCGGAGTATCGCAGGGAAAATATGGTTAAGTATTTGGGTTATGCTGCCAGAGTAATTGAAAAACACTGTGGTAGCAGGAGAAAAGAAATTTGGCTACGGTTAATTGTGGTTTACACGGGTGACGTGACGACTGCCGAATCCGTCATGGACGTAGGTTGCCTTACATTGCGGATAGAGCAGGTGTTCCTATCCAATCTTGATGGCGAGGGCGAGTATGCGAGGATTAGGAAGATACTTAAGGAAGGCCGTCCTTTAAGGGATGAAGACGTGATGAGGCTTGTTATACTGCCACTCACGCAAAGGGGAAAGGAGAAGAAGCGGAGGATGGTGGAGGACGTTGTGAATCTGACGGAATCCTTTCAAGACAACGGCCAACGTAATTTTGTATTATCAGGGATTATGGTGGCGAGTGACAAGTTCATTGAGGCGAGGTATTTGGAGAAGATAAGGAGGAGTGTAGAGATGACGAAATTTGGACAGATGATTTATGATGAAAAAATTGCGTATGGGAAGGAAGTGGCAAAGAAAGCGGCACGGGAGGCAACGAGGGAAGCGGTGGTAGGCTGTGCCAGAAGCATGTTGGAGATGGGAGTTGACGCCCCGATAATTATGAAAGTGACTAGGCTGTCCGAGGGGGAAATTATGAGCCTTCAAAGTTAATCGGAGCGATGCCGTATGAGCGACATGGGGCAAAAAGAGAATATTGCTATTTCCCGCGCATTGGGTTATAATGGGGCAAGCAGGGGGTGTGCAGGGCTGCGATGGGATTGGCGGGAGAGTGTCTGGATGAAATATGATTGTTTGATTGTAGACGACGAGGAATTGCTGTCGGAGAATACCCGAGATTATTTCAACACGTTTGGGGTGAAGACGGCGTGGGTGGCCGACGCGGCGTCCTGCATGGACTTTTTGCGGGACAATGCGGTGGACTTGATTCTGTTGGACATAAACTTGGGGGACGCGTCGGGCTTCGACCTGTGCAAACGGTTGCGTGAGACGACGAACATACCCATCCTCTTTATCAGTGCGAGGACGAGCGATTCCGACTTGTTGTTGGCGTTGGCCATCGGAGGGGACGACTACGTCCAGAAGCCGTATTCACTTTCCATCTTGTTGGCCAAGGTAAAGGCCGTGTTAAGGCGGTATCAGAGCGGTGAGACCGTTCTTACTTTCGGTAACGTTCAAATAGATTCCGCACGTACGAGCGTACGCGTGGATGGTCGTAAAATTTCGTTAAAGTCCATGGAATACAAATTGCTTGAGTACCTTGCGAAGAATAAAAACCGCGTCGTGTTGAAGGACGAGCTTTTCAAGGAGGTTTGGGGAGACTCGATTACCACCGACAATACCTTGAACGTCCACATCAGGCATCTGCGGGAGAAAATCGAGGCAAACCCCAACGAACCCCGATACATCAAGACGGTATGGGGAGTGGGTTATCTATTGGAGGAGGATGCGTGAAGAAGGCGTTGGCTTTATTCTTGGGTATACTGCTGACTTGCGTCGGCGGCATATTGTTTGCGTTTGGTAACGATTCCAATCCTAAACCGGACGTACTGGCCATAAACGACGCGGTGACAATGGCCATGCAAACCGACGACCGCAACGAGGCGGTCAATCTCTTGGCCCGTCAAATCCTGCATGAGCAAGAAAGGATGAAAACAGCCAGAGAGCGAAGGGACGCCGGACTGTTTCTGTTCCTTTTGGTCCACGCCGGGTTGTTGGCGGCGGCCGGCCTGTGGCTGTACCTGTATTGCGAACGGGGCGTCCTGTCGCCGTTTCGCAAATTGCAACGTTTTGCCAGGGACGTGGCGGCGGGACGTTTGGACATTCCGCTGGAAATGGACCGCAGGGGTGCGTTTGGGGCGTTTACCGAGAGTTTCGACCTAATGCGGGAAGAGTTGAAGAAGGCGCGGGAGAATGAGAGGAACGCCGAGAGGAGCAAGAAGGAGCTCGTGGCGGCGATCAGCCATGACGTCAAGACGCCGGTCGCCTCCATCAAGGCGGCGACGGAGTTCATGTTGGTCGGGGCGAGGGAGGAGAAAGACCGAAGACAGTTGGAGCGCATCGGGGAAAAAGCGGAGCAGATCAATGCGTTGATAACCGACATGTTTCATACGACGCTTGAAGAATTGCAAGAGTTGAGCGTTGCCGTTACCGAAATACCAAGCGACGCGATACCCAGGCTCATACAAAACGCCGACTATAAGGGGCGGGTGGAGCCGTTCGCGGTTCCCGACTGTCTTGTTTTGGCCGATGCGGTACGGTTACAGCAAGTCTTTGACAACGTTCTTGACAATTCCTACAAATACGCCGGAACCGACGTGGTGGTGCGCTCGGCCATCGAGGGGGGCCGCCTCGTCGTGGAGGTAAGGGATTTTGGAGTAGGCGTACCGCATGACGAGCTGCCACTCATATTTGGAAAATTCCATCGGGGAGAAAACGCCGGAGACAAGACGGGGTATGGATTGGGGCTTTATATTGCCAAGAATTTGCTCACGCACATGGGGGGCGACATTCATTGTGACAACCGCCCCGACGGGTTTGCCGTCATGCTCTCGCTTCGCTTGGCCGGAGGCGGGGCGCCAACTGAGAATTAAGGGTTGGATAAGAAATAAATAAGGAACGGGCAAAGACTATATAAGGGGAGATGAGGAATAATGGAGGTGATAAGTAGAAGCGAACTGGTTTGAAAGGGGTGCGAAATATGAGGAAGACGATAATGCTTGCGATGGCAAACATACGGGGGAACAAGAGTCAGGCGACGGGTTTGTTGATTTTCATGTGGATTGCGACTATGTGCCTGAGTGCGGGTTTGGTGCTGTACTTTGATTTTAGCGGTTCATTTGACGAACGCGCCGAACAGTTGAACGCGCCACACTTGGCCTTGGTTCAGCAGGAAGCAATCACCACGGAGGAGCAATTTGATTGGTTGGAGAAAAACGCGTTGGAGGCGGAGCGGTATCCCGTCATCGCCGGAGCAGGCGGATACTATTCACAGAACGTGGAGTCGCATGGCGTCCTCATTTTTACGAATGCGGACGAAAGGCAGTCCATGAACCCCCCGACGCTAATTGGCAAGTCGTTGCCACTGGACGATGAATCCATCTATGTTCCGTACATCATGAAATCCTTGTCGGGATATGAGCTGGGGGATGAGTACAAGCTGAACCTGTCGGGTGAGGGGCGCGTCTACACCATTGCCGGATTCACGGAAGAAGTGATTTTTAACGCACCGATGAACCTCATATATCGTTTTTATGTAAATGATTCGGAGTACGGGAAGTTACGGGATGCGTTCCCCGAATACCAATGTGTCTTTTTCGGAATCCGCCTACGGGATTCGGGGCGCGTGGCGGCCTTCGCATCCGAGTACAACAAAGAGTTCATGCAAGGTGGCGATGCGAAGGACAGGGTGGCGGTTACGGGTTGGACGACCGATTACGAGGGCGCCAAGGCCAATCGGAGCATGATACCGATGATGCTCGCCATGATTTTGACGGCCTTCGCCATCATCCTGCTTGTGGTCTGCTTGGTCAATATACGTTTCGTCATCGTCAACAATATAGAGGAGAACATGGTGAATATCGGTGCGCTCAAGGCGGTGGGGTATCGAAACCACCAGATTGTGGCGTCCATATTGCTCCAGTTCGGCGGCGTTGCCGCCGTGGGCGGGGTGGCGGGAATCGTCGCGTCGTCGTTGCTCATGCCGATACTCTCGGACGTCATGGAAACCCAGTCGGCCATGGTGTGGAATCCGGGCTTTCATACGACGATTGCGGCCGCCACGATGGGATTTGCCGAACTTGCGGTATTGCTGGTATCCCTGCATGCGGCAAGGCGGATATTTAGACTGCATCCGTTGACGGCGCTTCGTGGGGGAATGGAGACGCATAGCTTCAAAAAGAACGGTATACCGTTGGACGCGTCGCATGGGCCGCTGCCATTCTTGCTCGCCATGAAGCGATTGCTGAGGACCAAGGGGCAGAGCGTGATGATATTGCTCATTATGGCGTCCGTTACGTATGCGTCCGTTACGGGCGTTGCGATTTACTATAACATTGGAGTCAAGACGAATGAATTTGTGGCCTCCATCGTAGGGGAAGTGCCGGACGTCGTACTGGGGATTAACGATAAAGACGAGGCGGACGCCCTGGTCAAACGTTTGAGGGAACGGGGGGACGTCCGTAAGGCGATTGGCTATGGCAATGTGGACGCCGTTGCGGAGGACGAGGCAACGACTTCCCTCGTCGTGAAGGATTGTGACGAACTGGAAGGCTTCCTGTTGATTGGCGGACGGTACCCCAAACATGACAACGAAATGGCGGCGAGCGACGTCTTTATGAAACTAACGGGTAAAAAGATAGGCGACGAGGTGTCCGTCGGGCAAGGTGCCGACAAAAAGGATTTCTTTATCTCTGGACGGATACAGAGCATAGTAAACAACGAAAATGGAAACGTCGTACTCATGACCTATGACGGATTTACGTCCGTATATCCAGAATACAAATTCAACCAAATCTACGTGTACCTGAAGTCGAACGTGGGCACCCCGGACTTTATCGAGCGCATAAGAAGCGACGAAGGCGCCCTAATCGTTGAAACCATAGACATGCAGGACTTGGTTGACGCCAACTTTGGCTCAATGAGTGGCGTGTTTGCCATCGTCGCCACGGTCATCCTCATCATCACCATCGTGGTGGTCGTCTTGGTGTTGTACCTCGTCATAAAGACCTTGATTCTGCACCGAAAGCGCGAGTTTGGCATACAAAAGGCCGTCGGTTTCACGACGTTTCAAATCATGAATCAAATCGCCTTGGGCTTGGCGCCCGTAACCCTTTTCGGGGTGGTGCTTGGCGGCGTCAGCGGCATTGCGTTGCTTGGCGCGCTAATCGGCTTATTGGTCGAAGGCATGGGGGTGGCGCGGGTGAATGTGACGGTGCCCGTGGGCTGGACGGTTGCAACCTGCATCATATTGTGGACGCTTTCCTATACGGTCTCCATGCTTGTGGCAAGGAGGATACGAAGGATATCGGCGTACGCCTTGGTGAGCGAGTAACCAGCAACCACTTCCATGTATTTGTGACCTGTGACAAGAGAAAATTTACTTGCTCGTCGGACTTGCTGAGGAAGGACAAATATGGTAGAATGCTATTAGTGTGAGCCTTTATTGTTAGCAACTATGTCTTCGCATAATAGATTGACGTGATTCAATGGAAAGGAGAGTATTATGGGGATTGACAGAATCCATATTAAAAATTTTACGGTTTTTTCTGATTTTACCATTGACTTTACAAAGGGAATCAATCTTTTAATTGGGGAAAATGGGGTTGGAAAAACGCATTTACTGAAATTTCTACATGCATATTCACTTGCCCAAGAGCGTAAAAAAGAGGGGATTCATTTAAAAGTATATCATGTCGAAGAACTTGAGTTAATAGAAAGCAATCCACGCAAAATGGATATGGATGAATTAAGAGACAGCATAGCAGCCGCTTTCGGGATTAACGGTAAGTTTATCGAGGAAAAATTTCAAAACACAGTATCTGAAATTAGTTTTAGTGGGGCTCCCTATCCCAAAACGTTATTTATCCCAGCAAAAGAAATGTTGTCTCACTCCAAGGGGTTATTGGCAATGAAAAAGAAATATGGAGAAGAGATGCCTTTTGACGTCACATTGCTTGATATTATTGAGAAGGCGCAAGCATGGAAAATGGCAAAGGTACCGGATATTGCAAAGAACATTACCCCCATTATTGAAGAAATGATAGGGGGTGAAATTGAAGTAAAGGATGATGGAAGCTTTTGGGTTAAAAAATCAAACGGCAATATGATACCGTTTTCAATGGAGGCGGAAGGTCTGAAGCGAATTGGGTTGTTCTGGCAATTGATAATGAATGAGAGTATCAATAAAGACGCCATTATTTTGTGGGATGAACCAGAGGCGAGTATAAATCCTGAGAACATCCCAATATTGGTAGATATTATGCTGGAATTGCAAAGACAAGGAGTACAAATCATTGCGGCTACGCATAGCTATAATTTGTTGAAGTATTTCAGTATAAAGCGCATGGAAACAGATGACGTTAGATTTTTTAGCCTATTCAAAACAGAGAACGGGACTGGATGTGAGTGTAAGAAGGAATACGATTTACTTGATCATAATGCGATAGTTGATGGAACCATTAAGATGCTCGAAGACGAAATTGAGGGGGTTTTGTAGTAATGAGGATAGAAGAAAAAGGGTCAGAATTGCTGTTCGGAGAATTTGACGAAGGCGATTGTTTTTATTTAGAGCAGTCAAACGCATATAATAAACTAAAATCACATGGTTTTTCGTCGGTTGAGTTTTTATTATTTTGGCCGAGTGAGAAGAAGCTATTATTCATAGAAGGGAAGAGGACGTTGGCTCGTAGAGATAATCATGAGGATTTTAATCGAAATCTAGACGCCATCGCACGAAAATTTGCTGATAGCTTTCAAATAGCGTTATCAGCTTGGATTGGAGGGCTTGGTTTTAAGGATGAACTTCCATTAAATTATAAGTGTTTCTTTGGAAAAAGTGTAAAATACGTTTTTGTACTAGTGGTAAAGAAACGTAGTCGTAATAAACAAGACCTTTTTTCAATTCAGGAGGGGATCAAGAAAAAACTTAAAAAAGAGCGGTCGTTATGGGAAATCGACGTCATTGTATTGAACGAAGAATTGGCAAAGAAACGAAGATTAGTAGTACTAGAAAGCACATAATCATTTTCATAAATTCACCATATGCAAAAGTGATCATGGCAACAGCAAGGAAAGGGACTACAAAATATATGACGCCATACACCATTATCATAGCGGGCATTCCCGCATCGGGCAAAACCACCTATGCGAAGCATTTGGCGGAGCGGTTGCACATTCCATACATCGGCAAGGACGCCATCAAGGAGCGTATATGGGAAGCGTTGCGGTTTGACACGTCGAAGATGGGGAATTCCGAACTCTACGGTAAGGCAAGCTATTCCGTGTTCTTCTATATTGCGGAATGTCTGATGAAGGCGGGAACGTCGTTTATCTTGGAGAGCAACTTCTTGCCGCCGTCCATGGGCGTGTTGTCGCCATTGACGCAAAAATACGGCTACCGCACTCTTACGGTCTTATTTGACGGGGACGTGGAGGTGCTGCACCGGCGATTCTGCGAACGCGACGTAACGGACGAGAGACATCCGGGGTTGGCGGCGAAGACCAATCGATACGTTGATTTTGAAACGTTTAAGAAGGCGACGTTGCCTGCAAGGGACTTTCAAGTCGGAGACAAGATAACCGTAGACTCCACCGATTTTGAAACCGTGAACTATGGTGAGATAGACGCCGACGTCGTTGCCCATATCGATCCTTCCCACAGTGCGCCGACAATGGAAACACACATGACTCCGTCGTCAGAAGAAGAGGGGACGGACGCGCCCCAGCCCTTGCCGAATGAAATGATCGCATACGTGGACGGAAGTTACAATGCCGCTACGAAAGAGTTTTCCTATGGAGTGGTGGCGTTTGTGCAAGGGGAGACCTTAAAATCCAGCGGGGAAACGCCGGACGTCGCCGAAGAAGCCGAGGAAGCTTCCCGCACGATAGAGGAAATCCACCTGTCGGAGAAGATGGACGAGCCGACGCTGGCCGCCATGCGGAACGTGGCCGGTGAGATCAAGGGGGCGGAAGCGGCCATGAGCCTTGCCATGGAGCGGGGGTACAAGAAGATCACAATCCATTACGATTATGCGGGAATCGCCAAATGGTGCTTGGGTGAATGGAAGGCCAATAAAGAGGGAACCATCGCATACAGGCAGTTCTATGAGGAAACCACGAAAAACCTGGAAGTCGCCTTCGTCAAAGTAAAAGGGCATTCCGGGGATACCTACAATGATTTGGCGGACAAACTTGCCAAGGAGGCCATAACGCGCCAGGATGAAATCGGGAGTCCCACCTGAAGCCGCTGCTTGGGATTGTAGGAATCTGAGCATTTTCAAGGATAGGGCATTTGATAAGCGTGTCAAGCCAAGATAGGAGAATGATGTAAATGAAGACAATCAATGAGTTTCTCATTGCGGAAGCTACAGAATATGAATTCAAATCTGAACTTGAGATAAAGAAGCCGAAAAGCTGGCTCAAAACAGTGAGTGCCTTTGCCAATGGTCTGGGTGGTCGTTTTTTCTTCGGTGTTGATGACGATGGTAGCATAATAGGACTTGATGATGTGAAATTGACATCCGACAGCATAAGTAGGTTGATAAAAGAACGTATTTCTCCGTTGCCTGAATTCAGTTTTGAACCGCACAGGCTTGGGAACGAGAAAGAAATTCTTGTCTTGCGTGTTCTCAGCGGTGAGATACCACCTTATTATTATGTGGCTGATGGTAATATGCTTGCGTATATTAGGGTTGGTAATGAGAGCAACCCTGCTTCGCCACAAAAGTTAAATGAACTTGTTCGTCGTGGGATGAATCTTACGTTTGATTCCATGCCAACGCAGTATAAAAAATCCAACTTTGGGTTTACAGTTTTTGAAGCTGCCTTCAAGAAGGTGGGAAAAAAGACTTTGACGGTGAAAGAATACATTTCTTTCGGCATGTGTGAGCCTGACGAGACGTTGACTTATGCGGGGCTGATGTTTGCGGATGACTGCCCGCTCTTACAGTCGAGGGTGTTTTGTACCCGATGGAATGGACTTAAGAAAGGCTCGGTTGGCGATGACGCAATCGATGCGGATGAATTTGAGGGCGATATAATTTCACTTTTGAAGAATAGTCACAATTTCGTAAGGCTCAACTCAAAAGTTAGATGGAAGAAGATGTCCGACCGCAGGATTGACAAACCTGATTATGCCGACAGGGCTGTGTTTGAAGCACTCGCTAATGCCCTGATGCATCGTGACTACTCCGTCGTCGGAAGTGAAGTCCACGTTGATATGTATGATGACCGTCTTGACATCTATTCACCGGGTGGTATGCCTGATGGTTCTTTGATTCAAAACCTTGATATTGAGGAAGTGCCCTCTATCAGGCGGAACCCCGCAATAGCGGATGTGTTTCACAGACTTGACTTTGCGGAACGTCAAGGTAGTGGTTTGCGAAGAATTTGTGAAGAAACAGAGCATTTGCACGGTTATACGGATGAGTTTACTCCGAAGTTCTTTTCGACGCCGTCTGCATTTCATGTTGTTTTGAAAAATATGAATTACAATGCGATGACTTCCGTGGTGGAAGTTGGTACGGAAGTTGGTACGGAAGTTGGTACGGAAGTCAAACTTTCGGGGGACAAATTAAGGGCTTTGATAGATTATTGTGATATTCCGCGAAGCAGAAAAGAAATGCAGGAATTTTGTGGAATCAAAACGGATGAGTATTTCCGCAAAAATATCATGATTCCGATGCTTGCACTTCGAATAATAAAAATGACCATTCCCAACAAGCCGAACAGCCGCAACCAGAAATATGTAAGAGTATAGAAATTTCAGTGTTGCCGGGAGAATGGAGTCTGCACGGAGAATTCCATGAAAATCATGGTAGAGGGACTTCATGGGATGTGGTTGCCCCAAAAACCTTTCCGATAAACGTCTCGAATATAGGCAAGTCCGCCCCCTAGTTTGGTGGTATTCACCCACTCCTCCAGATTGAATCGTTTCCTTCCCCCTTCGTCCAGGGCCGTTACCAGTTTCCCGCCGTCAAATCCCGTCACGACAATCCAATGCCAGCCTTCGAAGGCGGTAACCGATCCCCTCTGCAAATTCAAAAAAGCGACGGGACAATCCTCGCCTAGGGCTTCCACTAAAAACCTTCCGACCTCGTCAAAAGAATGCCGAGGTTGAACGTCCATGATTTTACAATCCCAGTCCATTTGATAGGATTGTAAAAAAGCGTCCATGCCCCTTTTGAATTTTGCCGTGCTGTTCAGACCCATAAAGCCAGGCGTCACGTATCGCCAAACCTCCTCCATGAGCCTCAAGGCACCCTGCTTTCCTTCTCCCGTAAGGGAAAGGACGTTTCGGTTTCGTTTGTTCAAATAATACAATAAGACGGCCGCCACCGTCGGCCCACAGCCCGAAATACGCTGAACGGCCTTTGGATACCAAAGTTGGTTAAAACCATGGTGAACGTCGCCATCTATATTTACTTCCAACCACTCAGGATTCTGTAACTGTAACGCCTCATCCGTTTGGTTACCCAAAAGCTCGGCGTTCATCCTTCTGGACACATCATCACCTCAAACTAATTATAATGGAAAGTCGCTGAAAAAGAAACCATTTTCTTGTTTGCGCAATAAAGCCACAATGAAATATATTTAGGATGTTTTAAAGTTTGGTAAATACTTTTAATGGAGACTTGCGCAATAAAGTATATTTTGAAGATATTTTGAACAACAGAAAATATATTTAAAATGATATTGACTGTGAGTTTTTTGTGTGTTACAATCTAAGGTAATACAATGGTTGCAATATTAAAAAAGCAAATTGGAGAATATGTAGGAATTGATTATGTGTTGTAAATTTCAAACGATTGCCGTTTTGTTGCCTGCGGCATTTGAGCAAGGAGAGTGATTAGTATGGTAATAGCAACCAATATGACCGCCCTTAATACACGGAGAGTATTAAACATAACCTCGAACAATATAGCGACGTCGTCGGAGAAATTGTCGAGCGGCTATAAAATCAACCGAGCGGCCGATGATGCGGCGGGACTTTCCATCTCTGAAAAAATGCGGGGGCAGATCAGGGGTCTTGACAGGGCTTCGAGAAATGCAGAAGACGGCATCTCCATGATTCAGGTTGCGGAAGGAGCGCTTGCGGAAGTGACGGCAATGATTCAACGCATCCGTGAACTTACCGTGCAAGGCGCCAACGATACCAACGTAACCGAGGATAGAAGAAGCATGGCGGAAGAGGTGTTTGCCTTAAGCAGGGAGATTTGGCAGACCGAAGAGAGGGTCGAGTTCAACACGATGAAGATATTAAAGACCATCGAGGGAAAACCCGGTGAGGGAGAGAAGAACCCCCAAAGCCTTGACGGTAAATTCTTGCAGGTGGGAGCCAACGCCAACCAAGGAGTGACGATAGACTTGGATTTGGGCAACGTCAAAACCCCTTACGATTTGGAGAGGGTATCCCTTCTCTATGCAACGCACAGTATGCTCAACCATTCCGGACTTGCACTTACTGCCCGACATGGCAATAACGAGGTTGCAAAAAGCAGTTACAATTATACGGGCGACGACAGTCTTAACGGTGACCTTAAGTATACCGTAAACCACAATATTACGGGGTTAAACCAAACCGAGTGGATATCCTTCATGATTGGGAATGTAGATACTTGCTTGGAAAACATCAATGGCATACGCGCGAATTTGGGTGCCATGCAGAACAGGCTCGAACATGCGAGGAAGAATATCGACGTGGGATCCGAGAACCTCACGGCGGCCGAGTCCCGCATTAGGGATACGGACATGGCGAAAGAAATGACGGAACTTAGCAAACACAATATTTTGCAGCAAGCCGGACAATCCATGCTTGCGCAGGCAAACCAGGCACCAAGTTCGATATTGACCCTGCTAAGGTGAGTCTCTATATTTGTGAGACGCGCAAGGTTGGGAAGTTACATATTGTAGTCCGCGCCACTCGGTCAGAGAGAGGGCAAGAGGTTGTCTCTTGCCCTTTTTGCTACTTTATAAGAAGGTTCTCAGTCAACGTTTTGTTACCGAACGTTGAAGTATACTATGACATAGCCTGACCAATCAACAGCCCGCGTCAAGTCACGTCGTCCCTCAATGCGTCAATCACGTTGGCCTTCTTCACCTTGCCCACCGAATAAAGCATGGTGACGAACACGATGATGAACACGCTCAGCACGCTGACGCCGACGCTCGCCCAAGGCAGGCGGAAGTGGACGTCCATCCCGGTATCGACGACGGAGTGGTAGAGGAGGTAGGTAATGGCGGTCGAGATGGGGAGGCCGTATAGGAGGGCCTTCACGCCGTAGAACGCGCACTCCACGTTCATCATTCGGTTAAAGCTGCGGTCGCCCATGCCTACGGAGCGGAGCATGGCGAACTCCCGTCTGCGCAGCCCGATGCTGGTTGAAATCGTGTTGAACACGTTGGCAATCGTAATCAAGGAGATGAGGATTACGAAGCCGAAGGTAAAGACGTCGATGATTAGGAGGATGTTGCGGTGGACATCCAGCATTTCCGCCAAATTGTCCAAAACGTAGCTCTTCATTGCGGACGAATCCGAGGTAATGGCCTCCATGGCGTCCGACGACGCATAGGGGTCGTCGGACGAGAACGTCATGGTTACGCCGGAGAACAGCTCATCCGAAGCGGGGAACAAGTGCTTGGCGGAGTAAGGGGCGATGCCCCAGAATCCGTGGCTTGCCGTAAGTTCTTCCGGTGCCTCGTCAACGAACGTAAACGTGATGTCGCGCGTCGGCGACGTCCATTCCTCCGGCCTTGCGCCGGGAGCAATCGGCACGGTGAGGGAAGATTCCTTGAATATATTCGCGGTGGTTTCCACCTTCCTTTTCTCGTCATACGCCGTTCCCTGTGCTATGGCGAGCATGTTGCCGTCCGCCGGATCGTAATCCTCGGGAGACAGGCCGAGGTCCCCAAGGTAGCCCCGGTACGTGTCGTCGTCAAAGAAGAATATGCCGATGTAATACGATACGTCTTCTGCCGAGCCATTCTCATACTCGGCGCCTTTCAATTGCCCTTCTTCGAACGCCTCCTTTGGAATAGTGCCGGAACAGGTCAATTCATTCAGGTAGGCGCCTTCCGTTACGCCTTCGACTTGTCTCAATTGGTGGTACGCCTCAATTACCTCCTCATCCGCCGCATGTTTTTGTGCGCGGTCGGTGAGCATGATGTCAAACCCCACATCCGTTAACCCCTCCATCGCCGTATCCTGTAGGTACATGCCAAACGCACTGGCGGAGATGAACAGCACGATGCTGACGAAGAGGGAAATGATGGTGCTGCGATACCGTTTTCTGTTGCGTTTGAAATTCTTGATGGCTAACGTGCCTTCCAAGCCGAACAGACGGCTCGTCAATCGGGACGTCTTAACCGACCTTGCCTTGATTTTCACGTCGCCTGCTTGACGGATGGTGTCGATGGCGGACTTTTTGACGGCCCGCCTCGCCGGTATGTGGGCGGATATCAGGATGGTGACCAATGCAATTGCCGCCGCAACCGCCAATGCGGGGATGGAGAGGTGCAAAGTCAAGGGGAGGTTGCTGACGGACATCTCCCTGAAGATGTCACCGACGAACCGTAACGTGATTCCGATACCGATTATCCCCGTGAGGAGGCCGATGGGTATCCCGATCAGGGCGATGCAGAGACCCTCGAACCGAACCGACTTGCGCAGCTGCTTCTTGGTGGCGCCTACGGAGGACAGGATGCCAAACTGACGGGAGCGCTCGCTGACCGAGATGGCAAATGAGTTGTAAATGAGCAGGATGGAGCCAACCATAATCAACCCGATTAAAATGCCACCAAAGGAATATAAAAGGGAATTGAACGTATCGCTGTCCGATATGCCCATATATCGAAGCAACTCAGTATTGGGCGTGTATTTGAGGCCGGCGTCGGCATATTTGCCCGCGGAGAACTTCTCCATATACTGATAAAACGCGTGCGGGGAGCGGAGCGTTGCATACACGCCAAACGTGTCGCCGGGAGCGGCGGAGTTTGCGTCAATTTTCGTGACCATGGTGTACCCCGGGGAGGAGTAGACCTCAAACCCAGGCCGCTCATAGAAGCCGACGACGGTATAGGTTTTCATGGTCTCAGTCGTCAGGGCTTCCTTCTCCCCACCCTCTGCCGAAGCGTCCCGATATGCGTCGGATTGGTCGAGCGTCTCGCCGTCATAGGAGCGCTTCCCGATGGCGAGTTCCATTCGGTCCCCCAATTGGTAAGCAATCCCCCCGTTGCTCTCGACGTGTTCTGGGACGATGACTTCGCCGTCGTTTTGGGGAAGCCTGCCCGACATCATGCGGATGGGCAGCGTCCCGAAGGCGGACTCGTCAAATCCCGAGATGAAAAGGTAAGGCTTCTCGGAGTTGTAGCCGCCATCCAGCAAGGCGTAGCCGACGTCCCTTGTAACGGCGACGTGGGACAACTCGGAATCCCCCCTTGCCTCCTGAAGGAAATCGTAATCCACGTCCGTGAATTTTACGTGCCAATCCCCTTCCATTGCCTTCGTGGACTCAATCAAATAATTTTGGACGGAGGTGATGGTGCTGGTTACCGCCGTGAACATGGAGGTGGACAGAATGACTCCGATGATGGTTACAATCGTGCGCGTGCGGTTGCGTTTTAGGGCCTGTGCGGTGACCTTGTTGAAAATATTCATGTCTTTCACCCCACTTTCTCATCCCTTGCAATCTTGCCGTCCGTTATGCCGATAATGCGGTTTGCCTGCAAGGCGATGTTTTCGTCGTGTGTGACGATGATGAGGGTTTGCCCGTATTCGCGGTTGCTGAGTTTTAGCAAGTTGAGGATTTCCTGCCCGTTCTGGCTGTCCAGGTTCCCCGTCGGCTCGTCGGCCAACATGATGGCCGGTGAGTTCATCAGGGCGCGCCCGATGGAAACCCGTTGCTGTTGCCCACCCGACAGTTGGTTGGGAAGGTGGTTCCTGCGGTCGGACAGTCCGAGCAGTTCCAACAGCTCGTCAAGATGCTCCTTGTTGACGGGACGTTTGTCCATTAAAATGGGCAGCGTGATGTTCTCCACCACGTTCAGGGTGGGGATTAGGTTGTAAAACTGGTAGATGAGGCCGACCTGCCGCCTGCGGAAGATGGCCAGCTTCTCGCCGTTCTGGGAGTAGACGTCTTGGCCGTCGATGAATACTTGGCCGTCAGTCGGCACGTCCACTCCACCAATCATATGGAGCAGGGTGGACTTGCCGGAGCCACTCGCCCCGATAATCGCCACGAAATCCCCCTTCTCCACCGACAACGAAACGTGGTCGAGTGCGACGACTCGATTCTCGTCCCGTCCGTAGACTTTGCATAGATTTTGCGTCCTTAAAATTTCCATATGGGTAACCGCCTTTCTGGTATGTGCGACATTGCGTTGCCGTCACCTATACCTTAGCAACCTCAGATGACGTCTCGGTGACTTTGCGGTGACGGATTCGTCACTTTGGGAAAACGTATGCGGAATACCGCACCGCCCTCCGGATGGTTCTTGGCGGTTACCGAGCCGTTTTGCCTGGTGACGACGCTCTTGCACAAGGCCAAACCGATGCCGTACCCCGTGGCGTTGGCACCACTGCCGCGATAAAAACGGTCGAAGAGATGAGGCAGGTCCTCTTTACGAAATCCCGAGCCATCGTCATGGATGACGAGTTCGGAGTATAGCACGTTGTCGACACAGCGGATGTGGATGCTCCCGTCACTTCCGATATGCTCCATGCAGTTCTTTAAGATGTTCTGTACGGCTTCCCCAAGCCAGTTGGCGTCACCCAGTATAACGACGTTTGGCGGTATGTCCGTCGTCACGGTCACGCCTCGCAATTCCATGGAAATGGCCAGGGGGCGAACGGCGGAATTGACCAGTTTATTTACGGAGATGGGTTTGGTTTGAAATTCCACGACGCCCGCATCCAGTCTTGACAGCTTAAGCAAGGAAGTAATGAGCCAGTCCATGCGCCGCACCAAATCCTCCACCTCTCGGACGAGGGATTGTCTCTCTTGTTCGTCGGACGCGTTGGCCAAGAAGGATAGGACGAGGTTGGCGGAGGTCAGCGGGGTGCGCAATTGGTGTGCGATGTCAGCCAAGGAATCGGCCAAGTGCTGCTTGTCCTTCTTGATGGCGTCGTTTTGCGCCCGAATGCGCAACGTCATTTTGGTTATTTCACTGTAAAGTATGGACAGCTCTCCCTCGTCAAAACTCTCCACGTCCCAATGTTCCAAGTTGTGGAGCACCCGTTCGATTTGGCCGGAAAGACGAGCCAGGACGCGGTACCTGGCCCTCGTGTAGAGGAAGCCCGCCGTCCCTAAAATGACGGAGGAGGAGAGGGCCGCAAAGCCCGCCCCCCTACTGAGGAAGAAGCCCCCCGTCGTCAGGGCGGCGGTCAGTACCAAATACACGATGGCGAACCGTCTGAATTCCCTATTGCGTAGCATGATGGCCTCCTAGCTTGTATCCCATGCCGCGAACGGTCAGGATAATCTGGGGGTTGGCGGGGTCGTCCTCGATTTTTTCACGCAGCCGTTTGATGTAGACCGTCAGCGTGTTGTCGTTGACGAATTCACCGGCGGCGTCCCATAGTTCGTCCAATAATTTGCCCCTCGTCACGATTTGGTTGGGGTTGCTCAGAAATACCAGCAGCAGGCGGTATTCCAGTGCGGAGAGGAACAGCTCGTCGCCATTTTTCTTGGCGACGCCGCTTGCCGTGTCCACATGGAGCGCGCCAATGTCAAACGTCGCTTGGGAACGCCCGCTCCCCCGCAAGGCGGCCTTGATGCGGGCAATCAACTCCCTGGGGCGGAAGGGCTTGGTAATGTAGTCGTCCGCACCCATGTTCAGTCCGGTGACGACGCTGGCCTCGTCGTCGGAGGCGGTCAGAAAAATGACGGGGGCGTCGTGCCGCTCCTTAATCGCGGTACATACCGCAAAACCGTTGCCGTCCGGCAGGGAGATGTCGATGAGCGCCAAGTCAAACCGCTCGTCTTCAAGCGTGCGTATGGCGTCTTGCCTCGTGGCGTGGTGCGAGACGGTAAAGCCCTCCGAACGCAGTAATTGTATGAGGTTTTTGGCTATCGCCTCGTCGTCTTCGACTAAGAATATGCATGGCATTATAGGGGCCTCCTTACGTTTTTCCAGTTCAATCGTTAACAGCCCCTTCACTCAGACAAAGTGCAAGGGGCTGTGTTATGACGCCAAATCAATCCCAATAGCCCAAAGGCCAATCAGCCATTCCTTGGGATGAAGGGGGTAAGCACTTCGGCCAACGATTTTACGTTACGCGTCTGAATCAAGACCGTGCCGACGCCTTGGAACTCGTTGACGAGTCCTTCGCCCGTCGTGAAGCCGAACGTGCCGGAGGCCACTTTGATGTTGTAGCCCAGTGAAGCGCTCCAAGCCACGACGTGTGTGTTGTCGACGACCAAGGAACGCGAGCCGTCCAAATGTATCTCCTGAATGTCGCCATAGCTGTTAACCAGCATACAGCCGCTCCCCTTCGTCTCCATAATGAAGAAGCCGCCCGTCCCGCCAAATATGGCCTTGCCGACGGATTGGCGCTTCATCTCGTAGGTTACGCCGCTGTCGCAGGCAAGAAACCCTTGGTCGCGGATGCGCCATTGTTCCGCCCCGATTTGAAGCTCCCTGATTGCTCCGGGTACGCTGGGCGCCAAAGCGATTTTGGCTTCGTCCCGCATCCCGATGGCGCGGGTGATGAAGAAACTCTCCCCACTCACCATGGAGCGGGCCGCCGCCTTGACGAGGCCGCCCAGCCCACCGCTGCCACTGTTCATCTTGCCCTCCAACTTGATGTCGCCGTTGTGGTACACCATGCACCCGTTCTCAATCATAATCACCTCGTTTTGCGAGAGGGTGACCTCTACCAATGGGAAGGCGGTGCTTTGCGTTAGCGTGTAATTCATGAATTTTCCTCCTTTTTATATGATGGTTAATAAAAGACCGTTAGTCAGGCGTTGCAATTATATTCCTTACCAAAGTATTGTAACACAAATGGAATATAATTGCACCAAAATTTTCATCGAAATTGTGGGCTTGAAATGCGGTAGTCACTATGGTAGAATGGAACAGTGCCGTAGTCTTGGTGAAGAATGGAAGCGGAAAAGCGAGGGTAAGCATGGGCGATTGGAAGGAAGCGACCAAGGCGTTAACCGAATCAATCAAGGACAGTGAAGAGTATGTCGAGTACCAACGCGCAAGAGAAGTGGTTGTGGGGAATCCAGACTGGAACCGAATGTTGGACGACTACCGAAGGGAGTCGTTCACCGTGCATTTGACGGATAAGGCGAACTGGTTGGGCAATTACGAGCAGTTGAAGGGGAAGCACGAGAACGCACTGGGCGTGATGGAGATTAAGAGGTTTCTAATGGCGGAGATGAAGCTGTGTCGCCTGTATCGTGCCGTTTGGGAAACGATATGCGAGGAAGGCGGCATGGACCTGGGTTTTTTGGACGCATTGTAAGGAGGAAGGAATGGGCAGTACGACAAGTTCCAAGATAATACTGAACACCGTTCGATTTGTATTGATCGTGGTGTTGAATTTTATCTTCTATATTCTTGTGGCGGTAGCCATCATGAGGGCCTGTTCCATGGCGTACGACTTTTCCTACCAGATATTTGGCGACGTCGTTGTGGACGAGCCACCGGGGACGGACGTGGATTTTACGATTGAGGAGAACGAGTCCCTTGGTTCCATTGCCGCAAGGTTGGAGCAGAATCGGTTGGTGGTGAATCGATACACGTTTTTCGTAAGGGCGAGGATTAGTACGATTGGGGAGGGTGGCAAGAAGATTGTGCCCGGAGAGTTTAACCTCAATACGAGTATGACGTATACGGAGATTTTGGACACCTTTTCACCTGCCGAGACCACGGAGTGACGAGAAGGCGGTTACTGGTTCGGACGCGCGTCCGGCGGTTGGCGGAAGGTGGTTTGGGATGGCGGCAACGCAGGGGAGAGGACGTCGTGGATGAAAGGATGCGAGTTTTTTTGGAGTCGCTGATGGAGGAGCCTCCGGAACGTTTAAGGGAGTTGGAGGAGGAAGCCAAGCAGGGCCACGTCCCCATTATTGGCAGACAGGCGTGGGGGGTGTTGCGATTCGTCCTTCGAGTCCACGAACCCCGCAGGGTGTTGGAGGTGGGCACGGCCGTCGGTTATTCCGCATTGCTGATGGAGGATGCGGCTCGGTGGGATTGTAGGATTACGACGATTGAGAAGGTGGCGAAGCGCATCAAGGAAGCCAAGGCCAACTTCACCAAATATGGAGTCCGCCAAGGGGGCGACGACGCGATTCGTCTCTTGGAGGGGGATGCGGACGGGGTGCTAAGGCAGTTGGGGTCAACGGGGGAACGGTTTGACCTTATTTTTTTGGATGCGGCCAAGGGGCAGTACCTCCATTTCCTTCCATTGTTGGAGGAGGTGTTGGAGCCGGGGGGCATGATGGTGGCGGACAACGTGCTGAGGGAGGGGGACGTATTGGAGTCCCGATATGCGGTGACGCGGCGCGACCGCACCATTCACGGGCGAATGAGGGAATTCTTGCGCGTGCTGACGAAGGGTTCCGGGTGGGAGACGCTGGTGCTGCCCGTCGGCGACGGGGTCACGGTTAGCCAATGGAAGGGACGGGGACACGGACATGAATAAAATGACGAAACCGGAACTGCTGATGCCGGCAAGTAGTTTGGAAGTCTTAAAGGAAGCGGTCGTCTTTGGGGCGGACGCCGTCTATATAGGAGGGGACCAGTATGGGCTTCGCGAGAAGGCCAAGAACTTTTCGCTGGATGAAATGAGGGAAGGCGTCCGATTTGCCCATGGACGCGGTAAAAAGGTGTTCGTGACGGTCAACATCACCGCGCACAATAGGGATTTGCCAGGGATACGGGAGTATTTGGGCGAGTTGGGCGGGGTCGCACCCGACGCCGTCATCGTCTCCGACCCGGGCGTATTTGACGTGGTCAAGGAAACGTTGCCGGAGATGGCGGTTCACATCAGTACGCAGAGCAACAACGTCAACTATGCGACGTTTCGATTCTGGCATAGGATGGGGGCGGCGAGGGTGGTGGCGGCGAGGGAGTTGTCGCTGGCCGAGATTAAGGAGATTCGGGAGAACGTGCCTGATGATTTGGAGATAGAGGCGTTCGTCCACGGAGCCATGTGCATCGCCCATTCCGGACGATGCCTAATGAGCAATTACTTCACGGGTAGGGATGCGAACTTGGGGGCCTGCACCCATCCTTGCCGTTGGAAGTATTACCTGATGGAGGAGAAACGGCCGGGAGAGTTTTTGCCCGTTGAGGAGAACGAGAGGGGGACGTACCTGTTTAACTCGAAGGATTTGTGCATGGTGGGACACGTTCCGGAACTCATGGAAGCGGGCGTCCACAGCTTCAAGGTCGAGGGGAGGATGAAGACCGCCCTCTACGTGGCGACCGTGGCCAGAGCCTATCGTCAGGCCATTGACGATTGGGTAAGCAGTCCGACGCGGTATGCGAAGAACCTCCCGCATTATGAGGAGGAAGTCTCTAAATGCACCAACCGCCAGTATACGACGGGATTCTTCTTCGGATCCACGACGAGTGAGGCACAGATTTACGATAGCAGTACGTACGTGAAAAAGTACGAGTATTTGGGCATTGTAAACGAGGTGGCGGGGGACGGGTATTATGGGTTGGAGCAGAAGAACAAGTTCCGCGTTGGCGACTCGCTGGAAGTGATGAAGCCGAACGGTGGGAACGCGGTGGCCAAGGTACTCCATATGAAGGACGAGAACGGCAAGTCGATGGATGACTGCCCCCATCCGGGGCAGAAGGTGTATATACGGCTCAGCGGGGTGGCGGAGGAGTACGACGTGCTTAGAAGGATGGTGGGGTAAGGAGAACGTTCGGTCGACGCTTCCCTCAAACATGCGCATAAGGTTTTCCTTGATAAATTTCATTTTTAGGGTACAATAAGTGTTGAGGCGGCACACTTTATGGAACGTATAATTGTGAAAGAGCTTGTGAAATGGAAAAACAATCCCGAAAAAATGCCTTTGGTCTTGCAAGGTGCGCAGCAGGTGGGTAAAACGTATACCCTGCTTTCCTTCGGTAAGGAGTATTATAAAAACGTGGCGTATTTCAGTATGGAGGAATCCAGTGAAATAACAGCCATCTTTGAGCGTGACCTGAACCCCGAGAGGATTGTGCGGGAGTTGGCGGCACAGAGTGGCCAGACAATCTTGCCGGGCGACACCTTGGTCATTCTTGACGAGATACAGGCTTGCGAGCAGGCGTTGACTTCGTTGAAATATTTTGCCGAACGCGCCCCGCAGTACCACGTCGTTGCGGCGGGAAAAGTATTCATTTCCCGTCGGCAAAGTGGATATGCTGTACATGTATCCGATGAATTTTGAGGAATTCATGTGGGCCATCGGGCAAAGGGAGTTGTGTGAGCTAATACGCGAGGCGCATGCCGAGTTTGCGCCGCTGTCACTCCACGACAAGGCAATGGACTACTATAAGACCTACCTCGTCGTAGGCGGTATGCCTCACGCCGTACGGGAGTATGCGGACAAGCGGGACTTTGACTTTGTCTCCGTCGTACAGCGGACGTTGAACGACTCCTATGTCGCGGATATGGCGAAATACGCGACGCCGCAGGAGACGAGCCGCCATATGGCGGCGTGGGCCTCGGTTCCCGCCCAGCTTGCGAAAGAGAACCACAAGTTCCAATACAAGGTGATCAAGTCCGGGGCGCTGGCCGAGAACTACATCTGCCAAGCCCTTGTATCCAATGGGATAAGGCCGTATTATTGGAACTCGCAGGGCAAGGCGGAGGTGGACTTCGTCTTTCAAAACCGACAGGGAGAAATCATTCCGCTGGAAGCGAAGTCGGCGGACAACGTACGTTCCAAAAGCCTGCGGACCTATCGCGACATGTATAAGCCGGCCTACGTGATACGGGTGTCGGCTAAAAACTTTGGCCATGAAAATGGAATTAAGAGCGTCCCCCCGTATGCCGTGTTCTGTCTGCACATTGAGAATATATGAAATCTTTGTAGAAACATTTGCTCCGTCATGGTATAATCGTTAGAAAAAAATATGGCAAAGATAAAAACACAGTCCCGGTTGGTAGGTAGTTGACGATGAACAAAACTATGGTTAAATATGTTTCAGGCATGGCCATTCATGTGGACGGCGATGAAGAACAAACGTGGAGGTTTCAGAAAACGATTGGGTTGGATGACCCGTCATAAACTCATAGGCAAGGGCTAACATGAAAAATTGATGTGGGGAGGCGTTCGTGTTGGAAGAATTCAAGAAAAAAAATGAGGTGAAGTTGCGTAGGCGTCATCCGATTATGTTTTGGGGCTGTCTGATGGTTGAAGGGCTTGTGGTTCTTGCCAGTGCAACAATAGCCATGGAGGAGCAAGGGGGATTTGGAACGATGCTTATAGTTTTTAACCTGCTCGTAATTCCAGCCATGTTGACCTTCGCCAATATTTCATTGATATTTGTGCATCCAAAGGAGGAGAGTGGATGGAAGACAAGGGTCAGGTGTTTTGAAGTCGTATCGATGCTTGTCGGTTTTGTCCTGAGCGCCATATTGCTTAGGTTTTTAGCCCAATATGACGATTGGCATACGCAAATCAGTGTGGTTTACAACCACTTCCCCATATGGACAAAGTCAATGCCAACGTTTGTAGGCATGTGCTTGATTGGGATTGCGGGGTATTTGGTACTTGCTTGTACCCATGCAAAAAGGACGCCGCACGGGGACATGGAAGGATTGTCAAGCCACAGCGGATTGGTATGCGACACGGACGAAAAACCATCGTCAATCGGCAGTTGTGTATTGCAAACGCATTCGAGCAGATATTGGAAGAACGTACTCCGAAGTGGCATAAAGCCATCCGAAATTTTTATGACGACTATGGGTTTCCGCTTTCCAAATTAATCAAGACAAAACTGGCGGCGGACTTTGTGTACATTGCCATGAAGCCACTGGAATGGTTCTTCTTGATGGTGCTCTATCTATTCACGTCCAATCCGGAAGAGAGGATTTCACGTCAGTATAGGCGGTAGAGTGGATGCTGTTCTTGCTTATAGTGACGATATCCATATTTCTCTTCATTGCAAGTTTATAGTCCCTTTTGAACTGTGATGTCCAAGCTATCCCCGATTCATGATTTTAGCTCCTGGAGGGCTTCCTCCACATCGGAATATTTCTTAACGGAAGGGTCGCGTCCGATATGTTTTGCTTCAATTAGAGTGGCAACCGTTTCCGCATTCGGCGTATTGACAGTGACGTTAAATGGGATGGAATCTTCCCTTATGGCTTGACGTAGAAAAATATTGAATGCCGTGGTCATGTTCAGACCAAGTTCAAAGAAAAGTCTGTCCGCTTGATTCTTTATATCGCTATCAATGCGGAAGCTGACGCTTGATGTTTTATTGTCCATTCAACGCTCCTCTTGATCCGAATCCAGATACTCCTCAATCAAGGCGTCGGCCAAGTCCACGTCCACCGAATGGTCAAAATGCTCCATTAGCCTATCCCTTATTTCCTCCGTTTGTGTGAAGAAGTTCTCTTCCTCCGTCGCATCCCCGTCCAACAGGGAGTCGAGGTATTCGGGCGTAATCTCGGCTTGCAGCCACGCCTTCACCTCGTCGGTCAACCGTTCCTCGTCCGAAATGGTGGCTTTGATGAGGTTGGCCTTGCGATAGGTCACGACCCCGACGATGAAGAAGCCAAGGAAGATTGCCAGCATCACGTATTGGGAGAAGGCGGCCGCGATAATGGAGAGCGTGCCGACCATGTTCAGCATAATGAATATACATCCGACCAAACCAAAGACAAGGAAGGTGTAGGCGCTGAACAAATGGTCCTTGAACTTGTCCTCGGCCTTTACGTAAGTGCCGCCACTATTGTTCGAATGTAGGATATGCTCGTTGGTGTCCAATTCCCACGAACCATTGGGGTCAAGGAGGTTGACGTCCGCTTTTGACAGCACGTAGTCGTACCCTTCCCTGATGAAAAGTTTCATTTCCCGCACCGGTGGATTAGACTCCCCATCCGCTTGCTTGAACCCCTCGTCCTCTTGTTTGACCTCCTCGTCCTCTTGGGTGATTTCCTCATTCCCTTGGCTGAGTCCTTCCTCCTCCGAATGGGAATCCCCATCCTCTTGGTTGACGGCCTCGTCCTTTCGGCTGGGTTTTTCCATCACGATGAACTCGGCAAATAGCTTTTGGGCTTTTTCACAATCCTCTGTGGCGACGGCGATTCCCCAATAAACGTCGTTTTCTTCGTCTTGTTCCTCCGTCTTTTGGCCGGAGGGGACGTCGGAGTACTCCAAATAGGCTAAGAACTTGTCCGCCAGAGTCTCGACCTTCGTATAAAACAAGTCCGCCAAGGCTTCCCCCTCTATCAACTCCGCCACCAATTCCGTTCCACAATCCGCACAAGTGGCGATTTCTTCTTCGTATTCCGTCTTGCAGTTTGGACACCAAGGCATAATAAAAATCCTCCTAACGATGTGGGGACGCGCGATACGCTTCACGCGTCCAAACTAATTTGAGACACGGTACAGATGGTGCGCCTTTTTCCCCCGCTTGACCAACAACGTACCCTCGTCGTTGAAATCAGCGGGCGTGAACAAGCGGTCAAAATCCGTGCATTTCACGTCATTTACCGTAACGCCGCCCTGCGCCACGTTCCTTCTGGCGTCAGAACGAGAGGCGGCCAATTTGCCGTCGACCAATAACGTAAGGATGTCGACGCCCTCCTCAAAACGGGCAAGGGGGTAGGAGGTGGTTGGGATGTCCGTCGTCCCGCCGCCCCCGCCAAATAGGGATTGGGAGGCTTCTTTGGCCTTCTGTGCCTCGTCCTCCCCATGTACAGTCTTCGTTATCTCGTAGGCGAGAACTTCCTTGGCGTGGTTGATTTCGGCGTCCTTAAGCGCGCCAAGCCTCCGAACCTCGTCCATAGGCAAGAAGGTAAGGAGTGCAAGGCATTCCTCCACCTTGACGTCCTCTATGTTCCGCCAATACTGGAAGAACTCATAAGGCGAGGTCTTGTCCGCATCCAACCAAACCGCGCCCTTCATGGTCTTACCCATCTTCACGCCGTCGCTGGTGGTCAGGAGCTTGAACGTCAAGCCATATGCCGGTTTGCCCTCTTTGCGGCGAATCAAGTCCACTCCTCCGAGGATGTTGGACCATTGGTCGTTGCCCCCCATTTGCATGGAGCAACCATACATTTGGTTCAATTTCAAAAAGTCGTAAGACTGCATAATCATATAGTTAAACTCAAAGAAGGTCAACCCCTTCTCCATGCGCTGTTTGTAACAATCCGCCGTCAGCATCTTGTTGACGGAGAAATGTACGCCGACCTCGCGCAGAAACTCCACGTAATTCAGTGACAACAACCAATCAGCGTTATTCACGACGCGCGCCTTGCCGTCGCCAAAATCAAGGAAACGTGATAGTTGTTCGTGGAAACGGTTGGCGTTGTGGTCGATGGTTTCCTTGGTCATGATGGAACGCATGTCGGATTTGCCGGAAGGGTCGCCAACCATGGTGGTGCCGCCTCCAAGCAGGGCGATGGGCTTGTGGCCCGCCCGTTGCAGGTGCATCATTGCCATGACGGTCAGGTAATGGCCCGCCGTCAGACTGTCCGCCGTCGCGTCGAACCCGATGTAAAACGTCACTTCCTCCTTGCCCAACAACTCCCGTATCTCCGCCTCGTGCGTCGCCTGTTCTAAGAAGCCGCGTTCGGCCAATATGTCGTAAACGTTGGTAGCCATGTTCCCCCTCCTGTATGATTCAGTGTAGCAATATAACCCATATTAACATAATGGCCGCATAAAATCAAGGTTGTTCCATATAATGTACAAAACCTAGTGATGGTGGGGAAAATCATGGAGGCAGGGAGAGAGATAAGGCCATTCGACGAGCGTCATGAAGCTGTGGGTGAAGTCCCGCATACGATGAAGGAAGGTCGTTTGTCAAGGGCGGAGAGAATTCTGATGGCGAGGGAGAACTGTAACCTGAGCTTGGGAGGAGCCAAGCCCATCCAGACGAACAAGATGGATGAAGAAGAACGAAACTTAATAGAAGGAAGCTATAACAAGGGGGATGGAACGATTCACTTGTCGAAAGTGCAGGGGTTCGTGCTTCGCTCGGTCGTCGCCATCCTCCTTTTTTTGTGCGTCATGCTTATGGACAAATACCAGATTGGGAACGAGACCGTAATCCGCAGTAATATGGAGAAGGTTCTTACGTCCAGCCAACAGGCGCACCAAGTAGAAGACGCCATGCGGAAAATCTGGGAGGAAAACGTGGACGTCGTCTCGCTGAAATCGACGCCTTAGTCAAACTATGGGCAAGACCCTGGTAAGCCGACGCCCCCCTCTGAATCAAGGGCAAGACCCTGGCAAGCCAATGACTCAGTCAAATCACGGGCAAGGCCAGTACACGTCCGTCTCGGGGACGCTTGCGCTCAGTTGTGCTACGTAGCGGTGCCGAGCTTGTTGATTGCTCTGTTCATATTTGGCGAGGTGGTCGCATCAAAGAGATACTGACCCCCATGCTGGTGAAAATATTGGTGGAGGAGCTGTTGTTTTGTTGTAAAACTAGAGGGATTGTCACAAGGGGTTGTCGCAATTACCAAAATGAGTAGTGGAAAGGGGGAAAGAACCAACAAAAGAGGGTTTACAGATTGTCCGAAACATTGATATAATGGAATATAGTCCAATGATAAGAGGAGGATTCCATTATGAAGAAAACTAAGAGGATTTTGTCGTTTGTACTGGTCGTGTCCCTGCTGCTTGCGTGTGTGGATGCGACTTTGCTTGTGTACGGGGCGTCCCCGGCGTCGGCGTCGGTTGCGTCCGCAGCGGGGGAGGTCGAGTCGGAGGCGTCGGAGGAGGCGTCGCCGACGGTATCGGTCGGTGGGGAAGGAGTCGTGCCGGGTTCGACTGTCGACGGGAAAACCGCCGCACCAGACCCTTCGGACGCCGCAGAGGGGTTGGAAACGGACGGCGGAGGGGGAGACCCTCCCACGGCAGGGGAATCGGCATCGCCCACCCCCCTGCCGTCCGCCGTCCCGGTGGCCCGCAGGGTGATGGGGGCACCCGCGCCGCCCGAGGGGGGTTACGACAGGATAGTCACGGAGGACGTGACGATTAGCGGTAACAAGCCGTGGACGAACGAGCGCGTCCTCTACACGGGGGACGTCACCGTTGCCGCCAACTCGAGCGCCAGTCTGAGCGCGTCCGTCGTCACCATCCAGGGGACGCTGGTCGTCAAATCCAACTTGAGCGTGGGTTCGGGTTCCGTCCTCCACGCAGGCGTTCTGCGCGTGGAGGACGGGGGCGCGGCGTACGTAATGGGGCGGCTGGAGGTGGGGGGCGACGCACGCGTCCAGAACCGCCTCCCGAACGGGGGGTACGGGGAGACCAACGGGTACGTGAGTGTGGGTGGCGGGGGCCGCTTGGTCGTGTACGGGGACTACCACACGCAGTCCACCAACGGCGGCGGGAACGTCCACTTTGGGGTCGGTTCCGACTCGAACCCCACCACGTTCGAACTTCACGGCAGTCTGTACCAGCGGGGTGCGGCCACGTTCCACAGGATAAATCTGGAGCGCGGGTTCAAGACCGTCTTTGCGGGGAGCGGGGAGCAGCACGTCCACTTTGAGAACCGCACGTCGAACGCAATGTTGGGGAGGGTGGAGGTGGCGAACGCGGAGAACGCCATCCACCTGGACGGACCCATGTACCACCTGTGCCTGCTCAACGACGCGACGGTCAAGGGGGACTTGGAGGTGCACTCCCTCTCCATGGAGGAAGCGGCGGACTCCCTGGCCGTGGAGGGGGCGTTCGTCGTCAGGTCGAACGTGAGCCTGGCGCCGTCCAAGGAG